>Ga0210119_1000030_pt1 | contig 31679 bp, 28 predicted proteins | sample China_Bullhead_C_2_FD_184859 | JGI IMG/M metagenome (GOLD analysis project Ga0210119, IMG submission 184859) | Wetland microbial communities from San Francisco Bay, California, USA, that impact long-term carbon sequestration -... | ecosystem: Environmental > Aquatic > Marine > Wetlands ... | reverse complement strand
CGGCTTGCCCATTTTGTGCCCACTATTGATTTCTCTGCCCTTAGGAGCCTCTCCAATCGGAGGTTTTTTTATTTCATAACTATAAATACCTATAAATCAACACTCGTGAATGATTCTTAAAGTATCAAGATGTCCATTGGACACCAATGATTCTGGCGATTGCGATTTGAAAAGTCCTGCTTTCATAAGTGCGTAAATCTGGTATATTTGTTCTCGAGTGAACTGTCTGTAGTTTCTCATAAGTGTTCTTTTTTCCTTGGTCGGTTAGATAAGCATGAGCCAACAGCAGTTCCCCTTGCATGCCAACTCAGAAGAGTTGCACTTGGAATTTGAATTCAGGGAAATTTATATGAGAAAAAGTTATGAATATGCAAAAATAAGTGATTATGAATTAGGTAAAGAAATTACAAAAGAATTTTTTAAAGATATTTTTCATCCTGAAGGATTTTTTCCTAGACTTATACGGGAGATATTTAAAGATCCAACTGGAATGTTAATGGACCTACCTCTTGAGGCCATTGCAAAAAACCCAAAAGGAGATCAAATAGGTTATGATTTTACAACATTAGAAGAAGATGAACCTTTTATCTATTTTAAGCGTAAGGATTAACCTAGAAAGCTTTAAAAACTAATTTGAAGAGGAAGTACAATTCCGTCTTTTCGGTGCATAACGGGGTGCACCTGTCGAGGGATGACGACGGTTGGCCGCAGTACGAGGAACCGTCTGTTACGATTCATTGAACCTGGCAATTAGATTATATTTTCAGGCTGGTGGATTGTTGCGCTGTTTGTTTTAACCAATAATCTAGATTTATACCTCGCTTATCTATTTACGCATAACTGCTTCAATCGAAAGTCGTGAATAATTCTTAAAATATCAAGATGTACTTTGGATATGTTGAATAAATAACAACGCGTTAGCTATTTCTTCTTCCTGAGCAGAGAATTAACTTCCCAGTCTGTATCAATCCCTGCAGGATATGTTACCCTTATAACATTTCCCGGATTTGCCTGTTCCAGTGGGATTCCATCCTGATCCAACAACTCAAGTACTTCAAATGTAACAGTATTGATATCCCGGCTGAGATATTCGACTGTGTCACCTTTTCGTAAGGGGTTCCTTGCCTCAACTTCAAGCCAATATTCAGCCTGCGCTTTATTCCCAAAACCCTGAACCACTCCGACAGGCATATACTCCTGGTCTGAACGAGGCCTGTCGTAGAGCATGTCCTCTGCACCCGGCGGACCGAAAATAAAATTCTCCGTATAGCCCCTGGTGCCCACTTTCATAAGTTCTTCCATGTAAAGCGGCGGCAGTGTGACATTCCTGTTATCCACCGCGGGGGTTTTCCAATTTGCAGCAATATAATCAAGGGCAGCCCGGTACACCCTTACCACGGCGCCGACATAATAGACGCTTTTCATCCTGCCTTCGATCTTCAGGCTGTCGACACCAATATTGATCAACTGCGGCAGTTTGTTCAGCAGGCAGAGATCCTTGGAATTAAATATGTACGTTCCGTGCTCATCCTCTTCCACAGGAAAGTACTGCCCCGGTCTTTTCTCTTCCTGGAGCGCATACTTGTACCGGCAGGGATGGGCACACTCGCCCCGGTTGGCATCCCTGCCCGTGAAATAGTAACTGAGCAGACACCTGCCGGAATACGAGATGCAAAGGGCGCCGTGCACGAATATTTCTAGCTTTGTGCCGGGAGCAAGGCCTTTCCTGATTTCTGCAATCTCGGCTAGGCTTAGTTCCCGGGCCAGGTTAAGCCGGCGCACTCCCTGTGCTTCCCAGAACCTTGCGTTCCCTGGATTAGTGACATTGGCCTGGGTGCTCAGGTGGATTGGGACATCAGGAATAGCTTCTTTTGCCATTGTGAGTATACCCGGATCTGATATGATGATGCCGTCCACCCCAATATCCTGGAGATGTTGAAGGTGTTTTCCCAGTCCCTGAAGATCCTGCTGGTGGGCAAAAATATTGACCGTGACATAGAGTTTAACATTTTTTTCATGGGCGTATTGTACGGCCCCGCCCAGTTCTTTTTCTGAAAAGTTGCTCGCATGGGCCCGTAAACTGAATTTTTTGCCACCACAGTAAACAGCGTCTGCGCCGTAGTGAATGGCTGCAACCATTTTTTCAAAGCTGCCTGCCGGTGCCAGGAGTTCAGGAATTTTGTATCCATGGCTGCTGCTGGTAACGGTATTTTTTGTTGCTGCTTTTGGTGTCATGATTTAAGGGTTCTGTCAGTAGTCGGCAGTTTGTTGGTTAACCACACAAACCAACGATTGACAAATATGCCGACAACGGTTCAAGGAAAAGAGTTACAGCATAAGATAATTGCACGAATTTTTATATGTTGCGATATAAAATTATGTTTATCCATTATTTCTTCACTTGCCTGTCAGGACAAATCATGAGTACATAATATTTATGCCCCAGCAAGCTTTATTACAGCAAAGGAAATCAGAAAGCGAAAAATCTCGGATCCCGGTCGGCGTGGCTATGAGCGGTGGCGTTGACAGCTCCGTCACGGCAACCCTCCTAAAAAACATGGGCTATACCGTCCATGGCTTTTTCATGGCCCTGGCTCAACCGGACCTTGACCAGCAGATCGACCGTGTAAAAAAGGTGGCTGCACACCTGGATATCCCGCTTACCGTCATTGATCTTGCAGCTGAATTCAAGGAAATGGTTCTTGACTACTTCATCCAGAGTTACTTTGCAGGCAAAACTCCCAATCCCTGCATTATCTGCAATCCCAGGATCAAATTCGGCAGGCTGCTGGAAGAAATCCTTGCCGCCGGCTGCGATTGCATGGCAACCGGGCATTACGCCAGGATCCGTAAGGGTAAAGATGGGAGCTTTCATCTCTTAAAGGGGCTTGATGCCAAAAAGGACCAGTCCTATTTTCTGCACCGCTTGACCCAGGAGCAGCTTGCCAGAATCCTGATGCCCCTTGGGGGGCAGAAAAAAGAAAACGTTTACAGAATGGCAGCGGAACTGGGTATCGCCGGTGTGCACGGCGACGAGTCCCAGGACGTCTGCTTTTTGAAGGGCCAGGATCTCAACAGCTTTTTGGCCGGATTTTTAGAAAAAGATAAAGGCGAGGGACCGATTGTCACCCTGGATGGACAAGAGGTCGGCCTGCATCAGGGCATGCATTGTTACACGGTGGGGCAGCGGAAAGGGCTTGGTATTCCCGATGCAACTCCCTACTATGTCGTGGCCCTTGATCCCCAGCACAACGCGGTGGTAGTCGGCAAGAAGGAAGACCTGTGGCAGCGCGAGCTATGTGTTGGAGAGATCAATTGGATTAGTGGGAAAGAGCCTGACCTTCCGTGTGATTTTCTGACCAAGATCCGCTACCGACATGAAGGCGCGCCAGCCCATGTGATGCCTTTTGCTAAAGGGCATTACAGAGTCCACTTTCACGAGCAGCAATTGGCTATAACGCCTGGCCAGTTTGCGGTTTTTTATGAGGGTGATAAGGTTGTTGGCGGAGGTGTAATCCTTTAGTTTTTTCAAGATGTTGACCTGGTTACCCCTTTTGTGTTGCAAGAAACTCTTCTACTTCTTCTTTGGTGGGGATACCAAGCCTTGCGCCGATTTTTGTGCAGCAGAGCGCTCCAGCTGCACTTGCATAGCTGAGGCTTTCCAGCCACTCCTTTTTTTGAGCCAGGCAGGCTGCTAACGCTCCGTGGAAAACATCCCCTGCTCCGGTTGTATCAACTGCCCTGACTGTATACGCTTTCTGGCGGCCTGAACCTGAGACGTTCCTCCAGAACAGCCCCCTGTCTCCCACAGTAATTATGACATTGGGCGCATAGGCGCCTAATTTTTCAAGTGCTTTCTCTTCGGTTGACTCCCCGGTAAAATCAAGGCCAAACCTTTCTGAACAGACGAGGTAGTCCACAAGACTCGCCAGCTCCTCGGTGCCGCTGTGTATTGATCCGGCATCAAGCACTGTGATAATATTTCTCTGCCGGGCAGTCCTGGCCAGGGCTGGTGAAATATAAGGCTCATGCCCGTCAAAGAGGATCACGCTGGTATCGACAATGGAGAAATCTACAGAGCCTGCGGTGAGAAAACTTTCGGGCGTCCGGTAATTGACCAGGGCCCGACTGCCGTCCGGCTTGACCATAACCACGGACAGGGCCGATGAATGCTCCCCTCTTGCTACAAGGTCAGTAATGACCCCTGCCTGCTGCAGTTCCTCAAGGTGGGCGTTGCCGAATATATCGTTGCCAAGGTAGCCCACAAAGGCAGCCTGCAGGCCGAGGCGGGCTACAGTTACTGCTCCGTTGGCTGCCGGTCCGCCCCCGCAGCCGATGAATGAATTTGCCCTAATTTTCTCGTCCGGTTGGGGATGGCGGTCAACGGAATAGACAAGATCATAAGTGCCTGCGCCCACGCAGAGCACGTCAATCGGGTGCACTTGATCCATAATTATTACTGTTTGCCAGGAAGGGAATTCAAAACCTTATATAGAGTTGTTCAGTCCGAGCCTTTATTCTCCACCTTGGCTACCAGGAAATAGACAATACCCAGGATGAACAAAGCACCCACCAGCAGCATGAAACTGGTCGGCTCCTTGTGTTCGAAGCTGGCCACAAAAATTTTGCGGATAAAGGCGACCAGGGCCAGCTCGACAAAAATCCGGACATGGAATTGCCCACCCCGCAGGTTGTTTATTTCCGTATGCAGAAGTTCAATCATCATCCAGAGAACAAGCAAAGAACCAAGGGCCCTGATAAGCCCGTATTCCAACTCTGCAGTCGCGGCCTTGTAAATGTCATGTCCCAATAGTGCAACAACTCCTATGGCCAGAACAAGAAGCCCAAGCAAGAGGAAAAGATTCAATCCATGCAGCAGACGTTCAGCCAGATGTATAAGGTATGTTTCTGCTTTTTGCGACACAAAAACCTTATGAATCTTCTCCTCCTGGTAGGAACTGGTTATGATGGACAGGTTAATATCCAGCGCCCTGTGCAACGTCATAAGGATCTCCTCTTTGAGCCCCCTGTCCTTTATCTGGGCTGCAATGTTGCTGCGGCATAGCTCACGGATAAAATTCATGGCGGCATTGACAAAGTAGCTCTCTAATCCGATTTTTACATGAACCTTACCAATCTTCTGCAAACGCAGCAGATAACGGTTGTCGTACTTTGAAGTGAACAGATCGTTAAACCAGGAGTTGAAGGTTTCCTTGCGCCGCGCTATTGCCTCCTCTGTTTTAAAATACTCAGCTGTATTGGGGTGGAGCTTAAGGTATTCATAAAAATCTTCCGCGAACTGGTCTGACATTGGCAGCAGTATTTCGCCAAGCAGTTTCAGGTTTTCCTGGTCCTGGTCTGTAAATTCGAATTGACTCCGGATATCGTCTATTGACTCCATGGATCCTCCATACAATTCATCTTGCAGTGGCGTATTATGTCATATTAATTTATTACAATTATGCAAGATGTTCAGGTATGATATCCCAGGACCTGTTATTTTGCATATATTTTATTAACAGGGTGTGATACTTGCTTTCCTGCCTCTTTTTACGTAAGGTATGCGCCGGTATGAAAAAGTATAAAGACCTGAAAAAAACCGTGGCTGTGGCCACCCTTGGCTGCAAGGTCAACCAGTGCGAATCAGCCTCTTTTCAGTCCTGTTTTGAGGAGCAGGGATATACTGTCAATCCCTTTGGTGCAGCTGCTGATATTTACGTCATTAATACCTGTGCTGTCACGGCAAAAGCTGCGGCCCAGTCCAGACAGCTTATCCGCAGGGCGCAGCGCACAAACCCCCAGGCAAAAGTTGTGGTAACAGGGTGCTATGCCCAGATTGCCCCACAGAAGATCCGTGAAATTGAGGCTGATCCCATATTAATTGTCGGCAATGCCAACAAGCACCAGATATTTGAAGCTGCTGTGTCAGATGATGTACCTTTTCAAGCTTTCCAGCAAAACCAGGCTGATGCATATTTCAACGATATAACAGTGCAGAATGAGATCAGCCTGCTGCCTGTCAAGCGCTTTTCAGGCCGCACCAGGGCTTTTTTAAAAGTTCAGGACGGGTGCAACAATTTCTGCTCTTACTGTATTGTGCCCTATGCCAGGGGTAGCAGCAGAAGCCTTGTCCAGGAAAAGGTAGTGAGCCAGGCTCACCTCTACGCAAAAGAAGGCCACAGGGAAATAGTTCTCACCGGCATCCATGTGGGACATTACGGCCTGGACCTCAAGCCTGCCGTCACCCTGCTTGACCTGCTGAAAAAACTTACTGCGGCAACTCCGGACATCCGGTATCGTCTCAGTTCCCTGGAGCCGACTGAAATCAGCCGCGAGCTTCTTGAATTTATGGCGTCCGTGGACAATTTTATGCCCCACCTGCATATCCCGCTGCAGAGCGGCTCAGATACAATCCTGAAAAAAATGCGCCGGAGATATACCCCAGAAGAGTTCATTGAAAAAGTGTGCCGCTGTAAAGAATTGCTGCCGGCGGCAGCAATCGGGGTCGATTTGCTCGTCGGTTTTCCGGGTGAAACAGAAAAAGATTTTCTGCAAACATATGAAACTGTTACAAAGTTACCCGTTACCTACCTTCATGTCTTTCCCTATTCAAAAAGGCCTGGGACCCCTGCTGCAAAAATGACACCCCAGGTTGCAAGAGAAATCAAGAATGAGAGAGTTGCGGTTCTGCGCAAATTAGATCATAAAAAGAGAAACGATTTTTACGCCAGCAGGATTGGCGAGGTGCATGCTGTCCTGGTCGAGACTGAAAGAGCTGTTGACGGTTTGGCCAAAGGCTTTACCGATAATTATATCCCGGTTCATTTCAAGGCCAGGCCAAATGATGCCAACCGGGTAGTTCCTGTAAAACTTGAAAGCTTGCAGGAGCGGTTTGTTATCGGCACTCTTTTATAATTTTAAGAAATGCTTTCGAATTCTTAGATAAATGTTCCAACTCCTTGCAGCAAAATGATCGGAGAAATAATAGCCATTGGCAGTGAACTGACCTCCGGCAGGGTGCTTAATACCACCAGCCGTTTTGCAGCCGGCCGGCTTTTTGGCGCCGGCCATGACATCCTTTCCATGGCTACCATCGGCGATACCCCGGCAGAAATCAGCAAAACCCTCCTGCGCGCCACAAAGCGTGCTGATTTTATAATTGTCACAGGCGGACTGGGCGCCACAAGCGATGATCTGACAAGCGAAGTTGTGGGTCAGGCCCTGGGACGGCCTGCTGTTTTTCATCCTGAAATTTTTGACAAGATTAAAGCACGCCACGTAAAAGCTGATGACGGGGATCTCAAGACCCTGAAAAAACTTGCCGTGCTGCCAACAGGGGCTGAAATCCTTAATCCTGAAGGGAAGATGGCTGGATATCTTCTGGTGCATGACTCCAAACCGATTTTTTTCCTGCCCGGTGTCCCCCATGAAATGCAGGAATTGCTTGCTGATAAAGTCATTCCAAGACTTGCTCTATGGCAGGGAGGTGAAGCGAATCTGGTCAAGCAAAGGGTGTATAAGGTTTTTGGCCTGGGTGAAACCGAAATCAACCGGCGCGTAGCCCATCTTGAAAGGGAGGAAGATGGCCGAGTCCGTATCGGGTATTATCCGGTTTTCCCGGAAGTGCATCTTAGCCTGGCAGTCATTGCCGGAGACAGGGCAAATATCGAAAAAATATTTCAGCACTTGGAAGATGAGGTAAAGACAGCGTTAGGAGATGCCCTGTACGGTACTGATGATGACACAATGGAAAGCGTGGTGGGAGAACTCCTGTTAAGCCAGAAAAAAATGCTGGCCACGGCTGAATCATGCTCCGGCGGTTTGATTGGATACAAAATCACCGCTGTATCAGGAAGTTCTAATTATTTTGCCGGCGGTGTTATTGCCTACAGCAATGACTTAAAAGAAAAGTTTCTCGGTGTAGATTCAGACCTGCTCGCCCGGCATGGAGCGGTGAGCTCTGCTGTGGCAAAGGCAATGGCTGCTGGCATCCGTTCCAAAACCGCTGCTGATATTGGTCTGGCCGTCACCGGCATTGCCGGTCCCACGGGAGGCACCCTGGAAAAACCGGTCGGTACCGTATTTATTGCTCTTTCCACCCCGGATGAAACCATTGACATCCCCTGTCGTTTCGCGGGAGACCGCTGGCAGGTCCAGGAGTTATCGGCTGTCACATCACTTGATCTCATCCGGCGTCTCCTCCTTGGCCTGAAACTGCAAATATGTTAATCGTATCAAGAAAATAATTTAACTGACCCGACACATAAAATATCTTCAGCCCGGCGCAAAATCTATTGTTAAACTTATGACTTATTTATTAGAGTGACACGTTAACCGTATTTATTCTGCGACAAAGATTCTCTAACATATATAATAAAATCAAATTATTAAATATTCTTCTGACTCTATACTCTGTCAGACAAGGAGCGACCACAATGGCAACCCGTGAACAGAAAAGCAAAACCCTCGACAATGCATTGTACCAGATTGAGAAACAGTTTGGCAAAGGCTCGATCATGCGGCTGGGATCCCATGAAGCTGAAGAGGTGCCGGCAATTCCCACAGGAGCATTAAGCCTTGACATTGCAGTAGGCGTTGGCGGGATCCCGGTTGGCAGGGTTACCGAGATATACGGCCCCGAGTCTTCCGGTAAGACCACCCTGGCGCTGCACATAATTGCCGAAGCGCAAAAGCGCGGAGGAACTGCGGCCTTTATCGATGCAGAGCATGCCCTGGACGTTTCCTACGCAAGCCGCCTCGGTGTCGATGTGGATGACCTGCTTGTCTCACAGCCTGATTACGGAGAACAAGCCCTTGAAATTGCACAGGTTCTTATCAGCAGCAACGCAGTTGATGTTATTGTCGTTGATTCGGTTGCAGCCCTTGTTCCCAGGGCAGAGATCGACGGTAATGTCGGTGATCACCATGTCGGCTTGCAAGCCAGGCTCATGTCCCATGCCTTACGGAAGTTCACCGGAATTTTAAAACGCTCCAATGCAGCCCTTGTCTTCATTAATCAGATCCGTATGAAGATCGGGGTTATGTTCGGCAACCCGGAGACCACTCCAGGTGGTAATGCCTTGAAATTCTACAGTTCATTACGGCTGGACATTCGAAGGATTGCCACCTTAAAGGACGGACAGGAGGTTATCGGCAACCGCACAAGGGTGAAAGTGGTTAAGAACAAGGTTGCTCCTCCTTTCAAGATGGCCGAGTTTGATATTATTTACGGGGAGGGCATCTCCAAGGTCGGCGACCTGCTCGATCTTGCTGTATCACAGGATATCGTGGAAAAAAGCGGTGCCTGGTATTCCTATGCAGGGGAACGCATAGGCCAGGGCAGGGAAAATGCCAAAACATTCCTGAAAGAACATCCTGACATGACAGATGAAATCGCCCAAAAGGTCCGGATGGGTTTCGGCCTGCCTGCAATAGAAAAGATCAGGAAGGAATCCGACTAGCAGTTTTTTCTGCAGCCCTAGGGCTCTTCATACCCGTTGGGATTCTTTGTCTGCCAGCGCCAGGTATCGCGGCACATGGCGTCAATGCCCCTGGTTGCCTCCCAGGACAACTCCCTTTCAGCCTTGGAAGGGTCGGCATAACAGCTTGCAATATCACCGGGCCTGCGGCCGACAATCCTGTAGGGAATATTTTTCCCTGCCGCCTTTGCAAAGGCATTTACCATTTCCAGAACTGAATAGCCTTTTCCTGTGCCCAGGTTATAGGTGACCAGGCCCGGATTTGTGGCAAGTTTTTCCAGCGCCCTCATGTGCCCGCTGGCCAAATCCATGACATGGATATAATCCCGTACCCCTGTCCCGTCCGGGGTGGTATAATCACTGCCGAAAATTTGCAGTTCAGGCAATTTGCCAACAGCCACCTGGGCGATATACGGTACGAGGTTATTCGGAATGCCTCTCGGGTCTTCACCAATCCTGCCCGAAGGATGGGCACCCACCGGGTTGAAATACCGGAGCAGCGCAATGTTCAATGTCGGGTCTGCATGGTACAGATCCCGTAGGATCTGCTCCAGCATCACCTTGGCCCAGCCATAAGGATTTGAGGCTTTCAGGGGAAAATCCTCCGTAATTGGAAGCGCGGCCGGATCACCGTACACCGTAGCCGAAGAACTGAAAACCAGGTTTCTGACTCCATAATCCGCCATGACCTTAAAAAGTACCAGTGAGCCGGTAATATTATTTGTATAATAGTGCAAGGGCATGGCAACGGATTCACCCACTGCCTTTAAACCGGCAAAATGGATAACCGCATCAATTTTTTTCTCCTGAAAAACTGCCGAAAGCCCTGATTTGTCAAGAAGGTCAACTTTATGAAAGTTCAGCTTTCGGCCACTTATTTCAGCAACGCGCCTGATAGATTCCTCCCGGCTGTTAATGAGGCTGTCCACCACAATAACTTCATAGCCGGCCAACAACAATTCCACGCATGTGTGGCTGCCGATATAACCCGCTCCGCCTGTAACAAGTATTCGCATATCCGCTGTTTTCCTTGGAAGATAGATTGCTAAAATTTATTGTAACTATTAGATAGTAATATAATAAATACAGTATGCTAGATAATTTTACGATAGCATCTTTGGCAAAACATAGCCAAGATTCTTTGAAATGGGTATATAGTTTTAATCGTTTACTAATCATCAAGCTGTAAGGAGGAGACAATGCCCTACGTCAACATCCGGGTAGCCGGGAAACTGGACAGGCAGCAGAAAGAGGAAATATGCAGAGGTGTAACCGATGTTATCTCCAGGGTGGCCAATAAGCCCAAAGACGCAATACTTATTTTTATTGATGAGGATCAGCACGAAAATATAGCTATGGGCGGCAAACTCCTGCAAAAGCCAAAATGAAATCGGCCGGACATGGTTGAGGACATAAAGAAAAAAATTCAAGAGCTGCGGAAGCAGATCAATTTTCACGCGCACCGCTACTATGAGTTGGATGATCCACTGATTGCTGACAGCGAGTATGATCAGCTGTTTCAGGAACTCCTGAATCTCGAAGAATTGCATCCTCAGCTGGTTACTCCGGATTCCCCCTCGCAAAGGGTTGGCTCCAGACCTTTGGCGGAATTTAAGACCGTACGCCACACCCATCCCATGCTCAGCCTGGAAAATGCTTTTAACGAAACAGAACTCCTTGATTTTGAAGAGCGCTTGCAACGATTTTTGAAGTCTGAAAACGATTTGTCCTATATGGCTGAACCAAAGCTTGACGGTCTTGCAGTCGAACTTGTCTATGAAAAAGGGCTGCTAACCATAGGCTCCACAAGGGGGGACGGCCGCACCGGGGAAGAGATCACCCGGAACCTTAAAACCATCCGCTCCATTCCATTACGGCTGGCAGCCCCAGGGAATATGCAACTCCCTGAAAACATTGAAGTTCGCGGGGAGGCTTATCTTACACTTGCAGGCTTTCAAGCCTTAAATGAGCAGCGGCTTAGTGCTGGAGAAACAATTTTTGCCAATCCGCGGAATGCTGCGGCAGGTTCCCTGCGGCAGCTGGATTCAAGGGTAACCGCGCAAAGACCGCTTGACTTCTTTGCCTATGGGGTAAGTGATACCGCGCAAAGCCCTTGCAGCAGCCAGGAGGAACTCCTGGATTATCTCAGGAAATTGGGCTTTGAAATTAACCCGCTGACTAAATTCTGCCGCGATATCTCCCAGGTTATTGAGCATTTCGCCCATTTACAGGATATTCGGCCGACACTGGCATATGATATTGACGGCATGGTCGTCAAGGTAAATTCCTTTGACCTGCAGCAGCGGCTTGGCAGTAAGGCGCGAAGCCCCCGCTGGGCGATTGCGGCCAAATTTGCCGCCACCCAGGCTACAACCATACTGCAGAAAGTCGAATTCCAGGTGGGCCGTACCGGGGCCATAACCCCGGTGGCTCTCCTTAAACCGGTTAATGTCGGGGGTGTGGTGGTCAGCCGTGCGACCCTGCACAATGAGGGCGAGATCAAGCGCAAGGGCCTAAAGATAGGTGACCACGTACTCGTGCAGAGGGCTGGAGATGTTATCCCGGAAATTGTCAAACCAGTGATGGAGCAGAGGAGTGGCAGCGAAAAAACTATCAGGATGCCTGAAAGCTGCCCAGTATGTAGGCACCGTCTCATCCTGCCGGAAGGCGAGGCCATAACACGTTGCCCCAACTCCCACTGTCCAGCCCAGAGACTACGGCTCCTTATCCATTATACCTCAAAAGCAGGAATGGATATTGAAGGCCTTGGCAAAAAGGCCATGGAGCAACTTTTCAGTCAGAAACTGGTCCAGGATATCCCCGACATCTATGCTTTACAGGTTGCCGACCTTGTTGTCCTGGACGGCTGGGCTGAAAAATCTGCCCGTAATGCAGTTGCGGCCATAAAGGCAAGCCGTCATACCTCTCTTGCCAAACTGCTAAGTGGACTCGGGATCCGTTATGTTGGAGAAGAGGTTGCCGGATTACTTGAGGAACATTATGGCGGCTCCCTGCATGAGCTCATGCAGGCTGGTGAAGAAGAACTTCTTGATATTGAAGGAATCGGGCCGCAAACCGCTCAAAGCATTAAAGAATATTTCCATGATTCTGAAGTGAAAAAAATGGTATCGCGATTGATGGATTTCGGTTTTACCATCGTCTCCGCCCCAAAAAGCCCTGGGGAAAGACCCTTTGCAGGGTGGGTTTTTCTTTTCACCGGCAGTCTTGCAGCGATGTCCCGGGATGAAGCCAAGGTTCGGGTAAAGGAACGCGGTGCCAAAGTAGCATCCCAGGTCAGCAAAAAGGTGACCCATGTCGTTGTTGGGGACAACCCGGGAAGCAAATTGAAAAAAGCCCAGGAACTTGGGTTGACAATACTGACTGAAAAAAACTTTGCGGATCTGCTTGCAGGTAAGGATGCATCCCCCAATAAGCAGCAGCTCTCAATATTTTAGACATTTATAAAAAATTATGGCAGGGATAGCGCCACCAGACATGACCGCATCGTGCTTTTTGCGATGCCGAAAATATATTTGGCAGAATCATAAAAAAAATCCGGTCTCATACTGCTGCTCGTGCGGGAAAGGAGGTTAGCATGATTGAGGCAAAAAGGGTTCATGTCATTGTTGAAGGCAGAGTGCAGGGCGTTTTTTTTAGAGCTTTCACCCGGGACGAAGCTTTCAGGCTTGGCCTTTCCGGCTGGGTTAGAAACCGGCCCGATGGTTCGGTTGAGGCACTTGTTGAAGGAGAAAAAAGTGCAGTGGACAAAATGGTGCAGTGGTTTCACCTCGGGTCACCACATTCAATCGTTGAAAAAGTACATCTTAACGAAGAATCCCCGGTTGGCGACTTCGGCACCTTTGAAATCCATTATTACTGAGCGCGCCCAGCTTTTGTGCCAAAGCCTTTATTATATGGCAGCAACTCCTCGGCAACCCAGTTAAATTCCCAACCGTATCGATCCAAAACAACTATTTGTAATTATTGCATTTTAGGGGATTTTGTTTTCCTTTGCCAGGAATGCTTTGGACGCTACTACTTACAAGTATTGACAATAGGGTGGTACTGCTTTATAGAAAAGCGAATCATTTCAAAAGGAGGATTGCTCTTACAATGAGTTATTCAGATACGTCCAAGCTCAAGAAAAAAAAAACAAGATCTAAAGTGGTAACCTTTCCCAGCACCCAGCGAATAACATGTCCTGAATGCGGCAACAGCAAGGAATTTCTCGAAGTATCAGACGGGGTTATTCTTACTACACGCTTTAACCAGCACAGTGACGGCAGTTTCAGCCAGGAGCTTGATGACTCCCAGGTCCTGGGACAGGTGAAATTTTACTGTGGCGATTGCGGCGCCGATCTCACCCAGTTTCACAAACGCTTTCTGGAAATGCTCTTTTAGTCTTCTGAAGTTATTGTTAATGAAACAATTGATTCCATAAGGAGATAAATGACTTGAGCCGCTCGAAGCTGGTCATTCGAGACAATTCGACTCTGCGGGCTCAGTACAATTCTCTGCGGCAGGGTGATATTATCGTTGGACGCTTGCGCCTGAGGGAATCCGAAGAATCTTTACTTCTTGACCTGTGCGAGCGCAATGTACGCCTGATTCCTTCAGGCCTTTCGCAACTGGCCAGCCGCTCAAAAACCTTGCAGACAACCCTTTTCGCACCGTTTATGCTGCCGCTGACCTGCTCCATCCACGCTCATCATGACCTGATTGCGGCAATTTCAGAGTATCAGAAAAAATCCATAACAGCAGTGGTCACCAAGCTTGACCGCAGGAATGCAGGTATGGGTGTGCATCTCTGGCGGTCTGTTGAAGAGGTGTTCACTCACGCCTCCCTGGGAAATCTCCCTTTCCCCTTTGTTCTGCAGCCCTTTGAAGCTGAGTGTCGTGATATACGGGTCGTTGCACTGGGTGACTATATTGAGGCATATTGGCGCCACAATCCCCACAATTTCCGTAACAACCTGCATCACGGCGGGCAGAGCAAGCCCTGCAAGCTCTCCGCAGAACAGATAAAACTCTGCCGCCAGGTAATGGCACGTGGTCTTTTTCCTTATGGACATCTGGATATTGTCTTAACGAAAGAAGGAAAATCCTATCTCGGAGAAGTCAATCTTCGTGGGGGTATACGTGGGGCACAGATTAGTCCGGAGGAATACCAGCTGAAGGTGGATGCTATTCACCAGCAGCTGCTGGATGACTATCTGAAATAACTATTTTGCCTGGTGCATAAAAAAAGGGAGAAGGCAAAAACCTTCTCCCTTTTTTATTGAATTGTTGATATATGAATCACACGCAACCGGTCGGCTTGGGCAGGCCAGCCATTTTACAGGCGCCCTTACCTGGTCCTGACGGGAAGAGTTCATAAATTCTCTTCAGCGGGAAGCCGGTGGTTTTAGAAAGAATACGAACCATCGGAGCAATACCATTTTTCTTGTAGTATTCCTGCAGGGCATCAATTACTTTCTGATGCTCATCTGTCATCTCGGAGATGCCTTCAATTCCCTTAACATAGTCAACCCAGTTTTCATCCCAGTCTTCCATGCCTTTGGACAAAAAGCCATCCTCATCCACTTCGTACGCTTTGCCATTATGCTCGATACTTGCCATCTTGGTTTTCCTCCTTGCTTTCAGTCTAGTATATTGTTGATTGTTCCAGTCTTTGCCGAACTTTCGTAACAAATAATGAATAGTCCTTCATAATATAGCGTCTATTCTTTGTCAAGTAATCATTCACATTTTTTTCATCCCTTGGGCTCGTATGAATTTACAAAAAAACATTTATCTTTAGCCCTATCACATGAAGAGGATTTTCCCCATAATTTTTTTCATTTCATGACAAAAATATATTTTTTAATCATTCAGCATGATCTTTTTTTTTGCAGGCGCCCCTCTCAATTTGTTGCATTATTATTTTTCCCTGGTAATAAGTACTGTCTTTCGAATATTATATAATGTTATATATCTTGCTTTATAGAAAAAACACCCGCAAATTCACATATTGCTTTGAACATTTGTTCCTATAAAGAACCACACCTTTTCATTTGCTTATGAAGGAGAAAATATATGCTTGATTTACTTCGGAAAAAAGCTCAATCACCCCTTATTCAGGGCACAATTCTCATTATTGCGCTTGTCTTTATCTTTTGGGGTGTGGGGGGCTACCGCGGCTCACAAAACTCTGTGGCTCAGGTTAATGATGAAGTCATCCCCTACGAAGAGTTTCAAAAGGCCTACGAACGCTTGGCAAATCAGTACCGTGACCAGTTTGGCGGTACTCTGCCGAAAGGATTGCTCGAAAGTATTGATCTGGAAGGCCAGGCCCTGGAGCAACTTATCCAACGATCGCTTCTGCGGCAGGGTGCCAGAGAAATGGGATTAATGGTAAGTGACCTTGAGGTCCAGCAGGCAGTCGAAAAAATGGAAGCCTTCCGGAACAACGGTGTGTTTAATGTTGAGCAGTACAAAAACATTCTTTCCATCTCCGGCATGACCCCTTCTTCTTTTGAAGCGACCATGCGTACCGACCTTCTTTCAGGAAAGGTGGTAGAATCTCTCTCCCGCTTTGCCAAACTGACCCCGCTCGAGGTCAGGGATCAGTTCGATTTCGACAATGCGGAAATTAAAATTGAATATGTTTCCTTCAGCGGCACCGATTTCAAGGATAAAGTTGAAACGGACGAAGAACAACTGAAATCATACTATGAAGAAAACCGGGAAAACTACATGACCGAGCCGCAGGTAAAGCTGCACTTCCTCGCCTTTCCCTATGTTGCCGAGAATACACCTGTAATACCCGATGAAGAGCTGGAATCATTCTACCGCGAGAATTTCAGCCGCTTCTCCATCCCTGAACAACGCAGCGCCCGTCATATCCTCATCAAAACTTCTGAAGAGGATACTGAAGATATCCTTGCTGAAAAGCGCAACAAGGCTGAACAGGTTCTTGAGCTTGCCAGGTCCGGCGAAGATTTTACCGAACTCGCCAAGCAGTATTCAGAAGGGCCGACAGGACCCAGGGGGGGAGATCTTGGCACCTTTACACGGGGGCGCATGGTGAAACCCTTTGACGATGCAGCTTTTTCATTAAAAGAAGGGGAAATAAGCGATATAGTTGAAACCCAGTTCGGTTTTCATATTATAAAACTTGAAAAGATTGAACTTGCGTATACCCGGACACTGGAAGAAGTTAGGGGCGAGATTGAAGCCCAGCTTCAGGCGCAAAAATCAGGAGAACTTGCGTTTACGCAGGCAACTGAGGCCTATGAAAATATCATCCTTGCCGGCAGCCTGGACAAATTCAGCCAGAACAGTGGTATTCTTTTTGAACAGACAGACTTTTTCCCCAGAAAATCTCCTGAGAAAAGCGGTTCCAGATCCGGCATGGCGACTGAGCCCTCATTTCTTGATGCTGCTTTTTCTCTAAACAAAGGGGAACTCAGTTCAATTGTTGAAACCCCGCAGGGCTATGCCATCATCTTTGCCGCTGACAAAAAAGAACCAGAAACCGCCTTATACCAGGATGTTAGGGAGCAGGTCCGGGAGGATTATATCAGCGCCAGATCAGAAGCTATGGCAAAAGAAACTGCAGAAACCATGCTGTCTGAACTTAATGCAGAGGGCATGGAAAATTTTGCTGCAGAGGCGGCAAAATTCAATATGACCGTCAAAACCTCTGACTATGTCACCCGCTCTGCTGCTGCAGGTTCCTCTCTGCCTTCACAGATCGTCAGCATGGGCTTTGAGCTTTCAGAAGAAAAACCTTACCCTGAAGAGGCAGTATTCGCTAATGGCATGTTTTATGTCTTCAAGGCCATGGAAAAGAGATCACCTTCCACTGACCTCTTCAGCAAGCAGGAGAATGCATTCAGGACAGGATTGCTGGAAAGAAAAAAATCAGCGCTCCTTGCTTCGTGGCTTGCGAATGTGAGAGACAAGGCTGAGATCGAGATAAACCAGCAGTTTCTCTAGCCCGTTTATCACAAGACGATAAATCCGCATCTACATTGTCGCAGGGATTTTGGTATAACAATTATATAACCAAATTCCCTGCTCCGCATATCTGCACCTCTCGCAGCTTGTGATAAACGGGCTAGCATGCTTGAAGCTGCTAGAATAAATAGTAGAAACAATCCTATTCCCAGTCTGGTCGCAGGTAAAGCTCTGTGAGCTGTTTCCTGGCCACTGAGGCAGGAGCTTCAGTGAGAGGACAGGTTGCCTTCTGGGTCTTTGGAAAGGCTATCACGTCACGGATCGTTTCACGGCCGGCCATAATCATGAGGAGCCGGTCAAGCCCAAAGGCAATACCGCCATGGGGCGGAGCGCCAAGCTCCAACGCCTGCAGGAGAAAGCCAAATTTGTCCTCGGCCTCTTCTTTGGCAATTCCCAGGGCAGTAAAGATCACATCCTGCTGCTCTTTCTGGTGGATACGTATACTCCCGCCGCCAATTTCAATACCGTTTAGAACCAGGTCATAAGCCTTGCTGCGGACACGCCCCGGATCCTTTTGCAGTAATTCTATATCTTCTTCTTTTGGCGCTGTAAAGGGATGATGCACTGCCATGTGACGCTTTTCGTCATGGTCATACTCCAGAAGTGGAAAATCGACAACCCAGACAAAATTGTAGCTGCCCCTGTTTATCAAGCCAAGCCTCCTGCCCAGTTGCAGGCGCAGTTCAGAAAGCGCCTGATGAACAATGGTTCCCGAGTCGGCAACAAAAAACAGAACATCATTCTCTTCTGCTCCAAGCTTTTCGCTTATAGCCTTGCGTTCCCCATCCTCAAAAAACTTCGTGATGGGTGACTGCCATTCACCACCAGACTTTACCTTTACCCAGGCAAGGCCCTTGGCCCCGAAAAGCCCGACATATCCGGTAAGATCGTCAAGGTCTTTGCGAGAAAAATCCCCGCATCCCTTAGCATTGATGCTTTTTACCAGCCCGCCTTTTTTTACAACGGTCTGAAAAACATTAAAGCTGCAATCTCTGACCGTTTCTGTCAGGTCGACGAGCTCAAGGCCAAATCGAGTGTCCGGCCGGTCCGTGCCGAACCGGGCCAGTGCTTCGTCATAGTTCATCCTGGCAAAAGGTGCGGACAGTTCAATATTGAGGACATCCTTGAAAAGCTTCAGCATCATGCCTTCAATAATTTCATAGATGTCTTCCTCCTCAATGAAGGAAAGCTCCATGTCAATCTGGGTAAATTCAGGCTGCCGGTCGGCCCGCAGGTCTTCATCACGGAAACAGCGGACAATCTGGTAATATCTGTCCAAGCCGGACACCATCAGGAGCTGTTTGAAAAGCTGCGGCGACTGGGGCAGGGCATAGAACTTCCCAGGATTTACCCGGCTGGGAACCAGATAATCCCTGGCTCCTTCCGGGGTAGACCGGGTCAGAACCGGTGTTTCAATTTCCAGAAACTCCTTCTGATCCAGGTATGCCCGCACAGATTGAGACGCCCTGTGACGCATAATAAGATTTGCGGCCATGGAGGGGCGCCGCAGGTCAATATACCTGTACTTGAGGCGCAGGTTCTCGGAGACCTCTACCTCCTCGTCCAGCGGGAAGGGCGGGGTAAGGCTGGAATTCAGGACGCGCAGGGTGTCGACTAAAACCTCGATGGCGCCTGTTTTAAGATTGGAATTTTCCATGGCAGGCGGCCGTCTTTCCACCCGGCCCTGCACAGCTATTACCCATTCACTGCGCAGCTGATGCGCCTTGGTATGCACATCCGCATGGATCTCAGGGTTAAAGACAACCTGGGTGATACCCCAGCGGTCGCGAAGATCAATGAATATGACACCGCCATGGTCACGGCGCCGCAGCACCCAGCCCATCAGGGTCACGACCTCTCCCACATTATCCACTGCAAGATCATTACAGGAATGACTCCGTTTGAGTCCCCCCATGGATTCCATGTCTTTCTCCTCATTTTTTGAACAGCACTACAGGTCGGGATTCTATCTCTTTCCGGCTGTCAGCTGTGTTTTATTTACTGTTGCCTGATTTTCGTCGCGATAAGAGCAGCCCAGTCCTCAAATACAGGCGTGAGTTCAACAAGTTGCTGCGCACCGGAATGCATATCTTTAAGGAGCACTTCACGGTTTGCCAGTTCGTTTTCTCCCAGGATGACCGTAAAGCCCGCATTCTGCTTATCGGCCTGTTTCATCTGGTTTTTCAAGCTCCTGCCTTCATGATCCATCATAACACGCAGTCCCAGAGAACGGAGCATCTGCAGCAGGACAAATCCTTTTGCATAGGCTTCCTCCCCAAGGGTAACAAGAAAAAGATCGAGAACCGACCGGGTCGCAAGCCCGTCCTTTTTCTGGCCCAAAAGCATAACCAGTCTTTCCATACCCATGGCAAAGCCTATACCGGGCACTTCAGGTCCGCCAAGCTGCCGCACCAGGCCGTCATATCTGCCGCCTGCGCCAATCGCTCCCTGGGCACCAAGTTCAGTCGTGATCAGTTCAAAGGTTGTCCTGGTATAGTAGTCAAGCCCCCGCACCATTTTTGCATTCACAGCATAGGGGACTCCAAGCAGGTCCAAGGTCTGCTTGACCTCTTCAAAGTGGCGGCGGCAGGCACCGCAGAGATGCTCTATGATTGATGGAGCTGTAACATACTGGGCCTGGCAATGCTCGCTTTTGCAATCAAGTACCCGGAGCGGGTTAGTGGTGCTGCGGCGCTGACAGTCATCACAAAGGTGCCCGATGCGCCCCTGCAGAAAGCCCTGCATTGCTTCCTTGAATGCCGGGCGGCATTCCGGGCAACCAAGCGAGTTGATCTCCAGGCTTGCCTGCAGCCCGATTTCCTGCAGGATCTGCCAGGCCATGGCCATAACTTCGGTGTCTATCCTGGCACTGTTAGAGCCGAGCACCTCGACACTCATCTGGTGGAATTGGCGCAGCCTGCCCTTCTGGGGCCTTTCGTGCCTGAACATGGGCCCGATTGTATAGAGTCGCTGGACTGACCCCCGAACATACAGACCATTTTCAATATAGGCGCGGATAACAGAAGCTGTGCCTTCGGGCCGCATGGTTATGGAAGAGCCGTTGCGGTCTACAAATGTGTACATCTCCTTTTCGACAATATCGGTACTCTCGCCGATGGTACGGACAAAGAGATCTGTCTTCTCCAGGATCGGCACCTTGATCTCTTCAAAGCCGTATCTGTGAAAAATGTCCCGGGTCGTTTTTTCTATAAACTGCCAGAGAATTACCTCGTCGGGCAGGATATCTTTAAAGCCTTTTAAAGCTTTTATGCTCAAAATTTTCTCCTCATTACCACGGAAATATATTAAAATAGAAAAATAAACGGACAACTTTACTCGTACCGCTGGCTAAAAGTCAAGCAATGTCCCCGATACAGGCATGCTTTGACTTGACAAAGAGCCTGAAGCGGGGCATATTCGTGCATTATTGCAGAATGGGAATTATATTTATATATTAGGAAACAATATTTTTTTTTAATATCAATCAATTAACGAAAAAGTGCTTGTACGCACTTGGACAGGAGAACCCGACAGAAAGTCTGTATGTTTCTGTAATTAAAAAAACACATGAAATTACCCCCTTTAACCATTGGTCCATATACGGCCCCTGTCCCCCTTATCCAGGGGGGGATGTCTATCCGGGTCTCCACTTCCGCCTTGGCCGTACCCGTTGCAGAATGCGGCGGTATCGGCACCATCGGTGGCTCTTCCATCCCCATTGATGAACTCAAGGCCGACATCAAGAAGGCCAAAAATGCCACTAAGGGCATTATCGCGGTGAACATCATGTTCGCCATGAAGAATTTCTATAACCTGGTCAAGGGATCCATTGAAGCCGGAGTCGACATGATTATCACCGGTGCGGGCTTTTCCAGGGATGTTTTCAAGATCGGCGCAGAGAGCAATACACCCATCGTCTCCATTGTCTCTTCTCCTGCCTTTGCCAGGCTTGCAGAAAAGCTGGGTGCTGCCGCCATTATAGTGGAGGCCAAGGAAGCCGGCGGCCACCTGGGAACCGATATTGCCCTGCGCGACCTCTTTCCCAAAATTCGCGAGGTTGTAAAAAAAGTCCCCCTTATTGCTGCAGGTGGGATCACCGACGGTTATGACATGGGGGAAATGATGGACAAGTACGGGGCTGATGGTGTGCAGGTTGCTTCCCGTTTTGTCCTGACCAAGGAATGCTCGGTATCGGATGCTTTCAAGCAGACCTATCTCAATGCCAAAAAAGAAGACGTGACCCTTATCCGTTCACCGGTAGGCCTGCCCGGCAGGGCAATACGAACACCGTTTGTTGCTCAAATGGAGGCCGGGGCAGAACTGAAAGCTAAGGAATGCAAATATAAATGCCTGAAAAAATGTGACCATTTCTATTGCATCTCTGAAAGGCTGACAATGGCAAAAGACGGCAATGTTGAGGAAGGTCTTGTGTTTTCAGGGGAGAATGTCTACAAGATGAAGGAAATACTTACGGTCAAAGAGGTCTTTGATATGTTTATCTCCCAGGCCGAGTCTGTCTATAAGGAACCAGCTGCCTCCTGAACCCTGAAGTTATCCTGCAAATGAATAGCCATGCCAACTGACCCGGGAACTGCAAGCACGCCCGTTGACAATACACGCCCACCCCGTATTATCCCCAGGTCGAAACACCCGATATCCAGAAAAAATATTGACCGGGAAGCGCTGAAGGTCCTCTACCGTCTGCGTGATGCGGGACATTTAGCCTACCTGGTAGGTGGCGGTGTCCGCGACCTTTACCTCGGCAAAACCCCGAAAGATTTTGATATCAGCACCGATGCACGGCCGGGACAACTCCGTAAGCTTTTCAAGAACAGCCGCCTGATCGGCAGACGCTTCAGGCTGGTACAGGTCTTTTTTCATGGCAATAAAATTGTCGAGGTTTCCACCTTCCGCTGCCGGAGTGAGTTCGACCTGAACGGGGTCGCCAGCAACGGTGCAGAAAATATCCTGGCAGCCAACAACACCTATGGCTCACCTTGCGATGATGCCTTCCGGCGGGATTTAACCATTAATGGCCTGTTCTATGAGATAGAAAATTACACCATCATTGACTATACAGATGGGGTCAAGGATTTGGAACAGGGGCTTATCCGCTTTATCGGAGAACCGGAAAGGAGGGTGCAGCGCGACCCGGCCCGGATGCTGCGGGTCATACGCCATGCGGCACGCAACAATTTTTCCATCGAACCAAGGACCTGGCAGGCTATTACGCACCACAAGGACAAGCTGATGCTTTGCCCCATCTCACGCATCCGCGATGAACTCATGAAAGATTTGCACAGTGTGGCCTGCAGGGCCTGGGCGCAGCTTGCCATGGACTCAGGTATCTTTTATGTGCTTTTTCCCTTTTATAAACCTGTGCATGACGCTCCTGAAAGTGCAGAGAGCCGCGAATTGCTGCTTGCCCTCCAGGCAGTTGTTGACAGGTTGCATTCCAAGGGTATAAAGCTTCCCGACCAGCTTCTTTTCTCGCTGCTTCTGCTGCCTTGGGCAATTGCAGAGTATGATCTCCTGAACAATAACTTCAGAGGTCCTGAATTCCAACGTTTTCTGCACAAAATAAAAAAACGTCTCGATGATATCCTGGGGCCCATGAGCATCAAACGGGCCCACAAGGAAAGCATGGCAATGCATATCGCCACCCTGCCGCAGTTTATCGGTTTTACCCGGGATAACAATTGGCCCAAATGGTTGAAACGAAAAAGTTATTACCGTGAATGCGACCTGTTTTCCCGCATTTTCTCCGAAGCCTCTGGCGGTAAAAAGATCCCGGAACACATCATCGCAGAATCAATTCCGCAGATTACAAGTAAGGCCAGGCATAAGCCTTCCGGAAAGCGCCGATACAAAAAAAGGGGAAGTCCCGGACCGGCCTTTGCCTCTAAAAAAAACGGGGGCATTTTTGGCCTGAAGAAGTAATTCGCAAATAAAAACAAAGAGTTGAATTAATGGAACGGATGAAAAAAATTCTTTTGGAGCGGGAAAGAGCGGGAACGCTGCGGTCTCTGGAACCTTTAATCCGCCACGGGCGCGGCTGGGTCAGGCTGCTGGACTCCGAAGACAAGCTGCTGGACTTTTCATCCAATGATTATCTGGCCCTGTCGGAACACCCTGAAGTTATCGGTGCCAGCAGAAAATACCTGGAAATGTTCGGTGCCGGCGCCGGCGCCGCCCGGCTCATGAGCGGCGACCTGGAAATCAACCACCTTCTGGAACAGGAAATTGCCGGGCTGAAATCCAGGGAAGCCGCCCTGACCTTCGGCAGTGGCTACCTGGCCAACATCGGCATTATTCCCGCCCTGGCCGGCAGGGGGGACCTGATCATTACCGACCGTTTAAGCCATGCCAGCATTTACGACGGCTGCCTGCTCTCCGGAGCCATGACGATCAGGTTCAGACACAATGACCTGGCGCACCTTGAACAGATCTTGCAGGAAAAGCGCAGCCAGTTCAACGGTTGCCTGGTTGTTGTCGAATCCATTTACTCCATGGACGGCGACCGCTGCCCCCTGCTTGAACTTGTGCAGCTCAAAAAACGTTTCGATTTCATGTTGATGGTTGATGAAGCCCATGCTACAGGGGTTTACGGCGAGAACGGCGCCGGCATCATCGAAGAGGACAATGTTAGCGACGGAGTGGATATTGCCATGGGCACCTTTGGCAAGGCCCTGGGAAGCTACGGCGCCTATGCGGCGTCCTCCCGTGAAGTCGTAGACTTTCTGGTCAACAAGGCCCGCACCTTCATCTATTCCACGGCTCTGCCGCCGGCCGTTGTCGGCGCCACCCTGGCGGCGCTCTACCTTGTCAAATCAGAACCGCAACTCCGCCTGGATCTTCACACCAAGGTTGCATTCTTTAAAAAACATCTGCGTAAAAACGGCCTGCGGGATGATCCCGGCCCCTCGCAGATAATACCGGTTATGGTCGGTGACAGCGGCAAGGCCCTTGCCATTGCAAAGGAACTGCGGGAAAATCATTTCTATGTAAAAGCGGTACGGCCGCCCACTGTGCCTAAAGGTACAGCACGCCTGCGCTTCTCCATCACGCGGTACCACCAGGAGGAGGACCTGAAAAGATGTGCTAAGGTTCTGGCGACCGCTCTACGCAACATATCTCTTTAAGACCTGTTTGCCGCCCCTCTTGCCCATCTTTCCCATATCCGCTATAAACTACCTTTCATGAACCATTCATTTCACACTATCGATCTTCATCCCGGCACAGGACCTCCGACCCTATTTCTGCCCGGCTGGGGTTTTGACGGCAACATACTGCGGCTGCACAAACCCCTGCCACCCTGGATATATCCGGAAACCCCGCTTGACCCTGAAAGCATCAACCAGGATCTGCTGCGCTTTCTGGCTGCAGAAAATATCAGGAAAGTCCGGCTGGTCGGCTGGTCCATGGGGGCCATGCTGGGACTGAAATTTGCTGCCGGACACAGCGAGCTGATCGATTCGCTGGTCCTTGTTTCGCTGCGACCCCATTGGCCTGCAGATGAAATTGAAAATTTGCGGTCAGAATTTTCACTGAACCCGGAAGATTTCCTCAAGGGCTTCTACCGCAAATGCTTTCTTGGCGACAAACAGACATACAGAAACTTCTGCGCAACTCTTGAACCTCTCTATCTTGGGGCCGTAAACTCAAATAAAAAACGGCTGCAGCGCGGCCTTGATTTTCTCGCCGCATTCACCATCCCTTGCCCCCTGCCGGACATTCCGACCAAACTGGTGCACGGCAGTCAGGACATCATTGCCCCGGTTCAAGAAATGGCAACCCTTCCTGGCGCTGATGTCGATGTTATTGACAATGCAGGACACGGAGTGCTCCTGCATGAAGGTTCCTTTCTGCACCAGGAGATGCAAAAAGAGGTCATCCGGGAAAAATTCTCCCGGGCCGCGGATTCCTACGACAGCTATGCCAAGGTTCAGGCCGAGGTTGCCCTGAAACTGGCGGATAAACTGCCGCCAATGGACAAGAAGAAAGAGATCAGAACCATTCTGGAGATCGGCTGCGGCACCGGCAATTTCACCCTGCTGCTGGCAGCCCGCTTTCCCGGAGCAAAGATAGTCGCCCTTGATTTTTCGCCGGAGATGATCGCCAAGGCCCGACATAAATTGAAAAAAAACACTATTGAGCTTATCTGCGCCGAGGGCGAAGGTTTTCTAGAGGCAGCCCCGGGAAAATCATTTGACCTTGTGGTCAGCAACGGGTCCCTGCAGTGGTTTGGAGATATTGACAAGGCCCTGCATAATATTGCCCGTATCCTGGCACCGGGCGGCTCAATGTTCTGCGCGATATTCGGGCCTGAAAGTTTGCAGGAGCTGGGGCAGGGCTTAACAGCAATCCAGACACTCCCGGAGTGTCTGGCGGCGCAGAAATTTCCCCGGCCGCAAAGGCTGCACCGCGCCCTAGAGTGTTATTTTCACGCAGGAACAGTAGAGGAGGAACTGATTGGGAAAGAATACAATTCAGCCTATGATCTCCTGCTGCATATTAAAAAGACAGGCACCTCCGGCTGGCAGCCCATCATGCAGCAGCCGCTCACACCTGCTCGCATAGCAAAGCTCGACGAATGGTTTGCCAGAACCTATGGCGCATGCAGAGTGACCTACCAGGTATTTTTTCTCCAGGGGAATAAATAAGATACTACCCGGTTAGTATGATTTGTTGGAGGGAAGATTCAATATAGGTATCTTGACTTTCTTTACTGTCAACATATTTCAAAAACACCAACAGCAATTACTAAACCCAATTATCTTTATTGCCATCGGCGCTCTAATTCTTTTTAAGAATATGTATACCGCAAATCTTAAAAAGGGAGGACGATTATGAAGATTTCCGAGGCTGTTCAATTCTATTTACAATACAAGAAGGCAAACGCAAAAGGTAATTCTCTGAAAAATTACAGGTATATTCTTCAAAAGTTCGAAAATTCTTTTGGGGAAAGGGAAATTGATACCTTAACAACTGAAGAAATTATCTCATTTCTCACGGGTCTCACCCAAAACAACAAACAGAATACCAAACGCAGCCGCTATTCAAGCCTCAAGGCTTTTTTCAACTTCATCTCTTATACGGCCCAGCCTGACTTGAAAAATCCTTGTGATTCCCCGGTAACAAGAAAACTATTCTATAACCCAAAACCCCACCAATGGACTGTCTTTGACAAGGACATCATTGATGAGGCCATTTTCAGGACAACCAATACACGCAACAGATTAATGCTTGAGCTTATGGCTAGAGGCGGCATGAGAATCAGTGAGGTACTGGGTCTGCAGCCGGCTGATGTTGAAAATCGCAAATTATTATTGAGAACCCCAAAAAGCGGACGCGAACTGGAGTTTGTATTTATCCCCCAGAAGCTGAGCACCAGGCTGTCCTATTATATTAAAGACAAAGACATGAAAGTCGCCCAGAGAATTTTCCCTTTATCCTATTCAGGAGCCCGGAAGATGGTTGTTAAAGTGGGCGAAATGGTGGGCATCAAGCTCAGACCTCATGATCTCAGGCGCCATGCGGCAACCTATGCCTCAAGAGCAGGCACGCCGCTTGAGATTGTCAGCAAAGTGATTCTTCGACACTCGGATCTATCAACTACCCAGCAATATCTTGGCAAGGTGTCAGACTACGAAGCAATACGGTGGATAGAAAACCGGCATGGATGAAAAAAGGGGTGGTTATTCCACCCCTTAATTGCTTTCATGTATTGTGGCAATCTTTAATAGTTGCTCGCTCCATTGTATTACGTATAGATCCAAAACGATCTTGACTTTTGATTAACACCACAACGAGTTAAAAAATATCCATAAAGACATAGTACCCTGACAGAGAAAGGATACAAAGAGAAATTGGCTGGAGTTAAACGGTACCGGATAAAATTGTAATGGTGGTATGCCGAAATTAAAGCCATTATGCCATTTCAGGAAACAATCCCGGCATCAAGTGCGGAGCAAGGTGGGCGGGAAAGGCCAAGCGCAGTGGAGCACGTGGATTTGTAGCGGTGAGAACTTTGTGCCCGGTCAAAGCTGAAATAACACGCCGACACTGACGTTCTCCCACACCGAGCAGATTCGGCAGTTCACTGCGAGGCAGTTCGCCCCTGTATAAAATTGCTTCAAGCAAGGTTTCCGCCTTGGGAGGCAGATTGCCTGTTTTTATCTCTTCTCCAGCCCAGGACAGCAAGCGGTGCCGCAGGCGACCCGGCTGCACCAAACCCTCCATGAAATCTATCTGGTCCAGACAGGTATGCAGAAAAAACCGGGTGAATTCCACCAAGGATTCTTCGCTCAGGCCGCCCCGCCCGTCAAGATCATTCCGTCGCTTCAGGTCACAGTTTGCCAGATGTGTTTTATAGGAGTTTTCGTTTCGCGCCAAGCCTCTGGCAACAGACCATATGGAACCGGTGTCAAGTAATTCCAATAGAATCGCATGGGACATAAGACGGGCGACCCTGCCGTTTCCATCGACAAAAGGATGAATCCAGAGCAGTCGATGATGAGCGGCAGCGGTGCCGATAATCATCTCCGACTTGCTCAAACCTGAATAGACCTCTTCAAACCGTTTAAGAAATCGAGGTAATGCTCCGGGACTTATGGGAACATGCTGTCCTACCCTGACATCCTGTTCGCGCAGCCTGCCCGGCACAACGTGGATCTTTTTTCCAGAATTCGGGTCCTTTGCCCATAATAACTCAGGAGGCAGATGCTCCCCAAAGCGTCTATGTATTTCACAAATACCTTCCACGGTAGTTGCGCGTTTTCTCAGGTTGCCTTCATCAATCCAGATCTGGGCTGCAATATGGGCCTTGGCCTCGATCTGCAGGTTTCGTTTCTGCTTGTCCGTGCTGTACACGTTTTGCAGAGCACGCTCTATTTCTACCGGATGGGTGTAATGACCTTCGATCAAATTGCTGTAATAGCAATTCATGTTCCTGACAAGGTCGGCCAGCGACGAAAGCACCCCATCCGGTAGACTGCGACGGAACCCGGCTGCTTTTGCCGCCAGTTCCACAGCAAGGTCGGTTAACTCAGTTCGGAAGCGCGAATCAGCGGCAAGGTGCAGCGGCTCCATCATGGAAACCATCTCACCACGATCTGAGACCTTCCTTATGTCCGCTTTTATGTCCACTTTACTATTTACCATAAATTGCTTAATAACATTTATTTAACAAAATTCAAACTTTTATGATGACTGAATTTATGGCCGCTTTGATGTCCGTGAGTTTCTTGTTCGATTTTATTATGATTATCATTAAACTCAACAAAGTCATTCAACCCAACAATTAGAAATTTATCAGAAATGAAAAAAGGCAAAGCTGAAATGGCCCCACGTGGCTTTGTATCATTTTGTGCCCTGTTCCATCACTATTTCCATTGCCTTGAAATAATCTCGCCTAACTTTTGGATTCAAAACCTTGGCATATCTTTGAGTGCTATAAATACAATTATGCCCCATGAGTTCTTGAACTGTTGCCAACATAGCATCTGCATTTAATAACTGAGTTGCCATAGTGTGTCTCAAACGATGACATGAAACCGTTAGTTCTGTTTCCGTTGCATATTTTTCAATTCGTTTTTGGATACCCCGTACTGATATGCCCTGTCCCTTGTACGTGCCCTTTGCCACCAGAAAAATCTTCCTGGTTTTGGGTTTTGGCCTTACACGCAAGTAATGGCCCAAAGCAAGGAAAGCGTCATCACTCATATATACAATCCTATCTTTCCGAAACTTGCCATTTAAGACCAGAATCCTTTTACAGTTAAAATCTATGACAGAACTAGTTAGATTTGCCACCTCTTGAACCCGCAGACCGCATCTAAGCATTAGCAGAAAAATTGCTTTATCCCGTTTATTTCGGATGTATTTGAATAATATGTCTACTTCCTCCTCGGTGAGAAATTTCGGCAAAGGTTTTGGTAGCAACTGTTTATGTAATGATGTAACCGGGTTTGGTATTTTCAGTTTTTCTTCATGATATAAATATTCATAGAATCTACTGATTCCACCAACATAGTTATTAATAGTTTTCGCTTTAAGCCGTCTGTTTTGGAGATATTCAATATATTCGGAAATCGTCCTGGATGTTACCTCCTCTATGGGTATATCAAGCCATTTTGTAAATCTTTTGATAGAAAAAATCCGATTAATAATGGTTTTATGCGAATAATTTACTCTTTTAAGAAAACGTCTAAATTTGGTAATAATCTCTATATGATCCATTTATTTCTCCTCTCTCGATTCTCTGCATTGATTTAAAATAATCTTTCTCCAAGGCAGAGTTTGTTAACCGAGCATATCTTCGTGTTACCGCTATGCTGCTATGGCCCATTAATACCTGAAGTGATTCAAGTGGCATTCCCGAAGATAGTAGTTCGCTCGCAAAGGTGTGTCTCAAATAATGAAGGGTGTACCCCTTCCTTTTGATATAAGTTTCTCTAAGGCATTTATTAAAGGCTGATCGTGCTGTTGCGTAACTCATTTTTTCTCGTTTCTGGGAATAAAACAGAATTTTTTTCTTCGGATCTCTTACTTTAATCCATTTCTTTAAAGCTTTATGAGCATCATCGCTGATGTAGACTATTCGCCCCACTCCAGTTTTGGCACTTTCAGGAATAATGATGATACGTTTCTTAAGATCTGTGTCTTTTAGTTTTAATGCGAGCAGTTCACTTATACGCATACCTGTTCTTAAGAGAATTAGAATCATACATTTAACTTTTGGTGTGAATCTTTTCTTTAGTAACCTTTTCAAATCATCTGGCTCTATTGTACGGGGTAATGATCTCCAGCTATTTGAAGAATAGGTTAAGCAAGCGTAATTTTTTTTCCTGCTCCATCTTTTGGGCGCACTCTTTTCCATGTTTACCTCCTTTATTTCATAATTTATGATATGCGGGAAACATGTATGATATATCAATAAATAGATATTAAAGCAGTCACACGGTTCAGAGATGCTATGGTGAATTCTTCGGACTGAGAGGATGATAATACTAGTGAACAAGGGCATGGTTTTGATTGTCCCATGCTGAAACTATAAGAAAACAGGGGAATTTTAATTTGCTTTTGGTAGGTACTCAGGATTGCAAAGGGTATGGCTAATCAAAGGGCAAGAATCATTTGGTGCAAAATTAGCGAAGATTTCACACCCCACCTAGCCCTAAATTTAATGCAACCCGTCAAGGCTGTTTCAGCAATTGTTTTACAGTCTCAATAGATTTCGCCCATCCCAGGTTTCTTTGCGGGGTTCGATTTATCCTGCGTATGATATCCGTCAGGGCACAGTGCTTTAATCCGCCTTCATACAGGATAGAGTGTTTGTAAAGTTCCACTAAATCATTCATGTTTCCAAGAGTACTGCGACTGTTTGTCTTGGTGAATTCGATGGATTCATATCTGGTAAAAATCTTGTTTATTTCTGCGATGGTTAATCCCTCGAAAGTCAGCAACTGATCAATGCCGCACAGTAAGAGGTCGGGAATGTTTTTTATTGTATCTTTCCTGACTCCATATATTACAAACGAGAGCAGGGTTGTCTCGTTCATAAAGAGAAGGGTCTTACGCCGATCAACAACGAACATATTGACATACCAATCACCCAGTAAAGAATTCGGTTCTTTTGCTTCTTTAAGATCACAGGGTTTCAACCCCAAGAACTTTATCACCTTGGATGTGCATCTCAGTTGAAGCATACTGTTTCACCACTTGATTAAAGGAATTAGGGATAGATCATGCCTTGGAAATAATTTATTCCTCTTCATTTAATTCTCCGCATCTGAACAAGCGCCAGTCGATGGCATTAACCGATCTGCCATGTTTTTTCGCCAGAACTTCTACAGTCATCCCCTGCCGGTAATTGCTGATCAGTTCATCATCTTCTTTTTGAGTCCACATTTTACCTTTATTCTGGCTACTTAAATTTTCGACTGCAAAATAGAGCGCCCTGATTATGTCAGGATGATTGTATGGACTCTCTTCAGGCAAAGAATCATGAGTTATGGGATCATTGCCTTGAGCAAGAGTTTTAAGTGTCTGCCAAGCTTTAAATCTATCCATTATTAAAATTATCGAAAGGCTGACTTCATCAGTGCTAAGCTTTTTTGCCTCTGGTGAAATATAGTGGCTGAGATCTTTTAATATTACATTCTTTATTGAGTTATTCAAAGTGAAGATACATCCAAA
>Ga0210119_1000029_pt1 | contig 31705 bp, 29 predicted proteins | sample China_Bullhead_C_2_FD_184859 | JGI IMG/M metagenome (GOLD analysis project Ga0210119, IMG submission 184859) | Wetland microbial communities from San Francisco Bay, California, USA, that impact long-term carbon sequestration -... | ecosystem: Environmental > Aquatic > Marine > Wetlands ... | reverse complement strand
CAGTAGGTCGTATGGGTAAACCTAACAAGCCTAGATACAAGTTCCCAAAAGAGCTTAAAGATGTACTTAACTTCAACCTTTCTAAAGTCCAAAACGGTGAGCACGTAATGGTCGTTGGTGGTGGGGACACTGCTGGTGAGTATGCTTATGGTCTAGTAGAGATGGAAGGTATGGAAGATTGTGTGGTTACACTTAACTACAGACAAGCTGAGATCAAAAGAATGAACCCGATCAATACAGAGATGACACTTAAGTATCTAGATAACGGAAAGCTTTGTAACAAACTTGGTGTAGATGTTGAGAGCGTTGAGCCTTCTGCAGCTGGTAAGATCCAAGTGAACTTTACTGATGGTTCAACTGGAGAGTATGATAGAGCTGTCTACGCACTTGGTGGTACAACACCAAAAGACATCCTTGTAAACTCTGGTGTGAAGACTGGTGAGTGGGATGTACCTGTATACGATGAAAAGACATTTGAAACTAATGTTGAAGGTCTTTATACGATCGGTGACGTTGTCACAGATCAAGGTAGTATTGCACTTGCATTCAACCATGCAGCATCTGCAGTAAAAAATATTGCTTCTAATCTGAAGTAAATCTCCTATACTATGCTCTTTTTGAGCATAGTATTTTTACTTTTTTCACTCAACAATAATCATATAGAGATTGGTATTTTATGTTGTAGGATACTAGAATCATATAGCATCTTCACATAAAGAAAGATACTATATATTATATAAAGCGGTAGGCTTTTACTCTGCCTTTTCTGTTTCAGCCTCTGCTGATTCGGCTGCAGCCTTTTCCGCCTCAATCTTGGCAGCTCTCTCTTTCTTGGTCGCTTCATCTACTTTTTTGACGACAATCGTCCAGTCCACTTCGTTAAATTTCAGTGAATTCATCAAATCATGTCCGGTAGCTTTCACTACATCTGCAGATTTCTGGATAGAAGAGAAATCCCCTACTTCAAAAAGGAAAATCCCTACTTCGTCTACTTTGAGTCCCTGATCGATAAGCTCAACCATTCTATCATAGAAATCGTCTTTTAAATGTCTTAAATCATATCTTTTCATGGTCTCTCCTTATCTGTCAACTTCACCGAATACGATGTTGGTAGTACCAATGATCGTAACGACGTCTGCAATGTATGTACCCACAAGAAGCTCTTGAAGAAGTCCTGTATGGAAGAAACTCGGTGCTCTACACTTAAGTCTGTAAGCATATGGCTCACCTTCTGATTTAATGTAAAAACCAAGTTCACCTTTTGGCGATTCAGTAGGCACATAAACTTCACCTTTTGGTGGTCGCATACCTTGAGTCACAAGTACAAAGTGCTGCATCAATGCATAGTTTTGTGTCATGATCTCTTCTTTTGTTGCTGAGATATACTGTGGTGCATGTGCCATAAGTTGAGGCTCTGTCTCTGCATACATAGGAATAAGTTGTCTGATCATACGTGTAGATTGTCTTATCTCTTCCATATAGAGTCTATAACGTCCGTATGAGTCACATCTTTCACTCACAGGAATATCAAAATCAAGTTCCGAGTAGAGTTCATACGGCTCTTCTTTTCTAATGTCATACTTCACACCAGACCCTCTAAGCATAGGACCTGTACATCCCCAGTTTAATGCATCTTCAGCAGAGATAACCCCTACATCTTCAAGACGCATTTTCCAGATACGGTTTTCTGTCAATAGCGCTTCATACGTATGTTCTACTTCATAATCCACTTTATCGCAGAATGCAGCAATATTTTCTAACCAACCTGCAGGCAGATCAAGAGGTACACCACCGATACGTACTGCAGAGTGAGTCAATCTTGCACCACAATAGTCTTCCATAAGGTCCATTGCAAATTCACGTTCACGGAATGCATAAAGGAATACTGACATTGCACCAACATCCAATGCATGCGTTGCGATAAAGAACAGGTGCGAAATGACACGATTGAGTTCAAGTAACATCGTTCTAATGACTTGTGCACGTCTAGGCGCTTCTACACCGATAAGTTTTTCAACAGCCAATGCATAGGCATAGTTGTTTGAAGTTGAAGCAATATAGTCAAGTCTATCTGTCGTTGGCAAAAACTCATTATACGTCATGTTTTCTGCCATCTTCTCGATACCTCTGTGAAGGTAACCGATATCCGGATAGGCTTTAACTACCTGCTCACCGTCGAGTTCAAGCACTAGTCTTAACTGACCGTGTGCTGAAGGGTGCTGAGGACCAAAATTGATAACCATTGTGTTGTCGTCACGCTCAAAATTGAGGTTCTCAAAAAATGGTGTTAATTTATTAGCTACTTGCATCGGCTCCCCTATTTTCTTTCGTCTAATTGCTTAGACCCTTTTTTATTATAGTTCACTAAGAATGTTTCACTATATTCAACCGCCTGCTCTTTTTCACCTTCAGAAATATCTGCACCGAAAGGTACTTCATATCCTATTCTTGAGAAACGTTTTGTATCATGTCTGTCTACTTTTGCAGGATCCCTGTTTTCCGGTCCTATAATGTCTCTGTACTCTTTTCCAAAGATCTTATCTACTTCATACCATGAAGCGAACTCATCTCCAAAGAGAGGATATGTTTTAAGTAATGGATGTCCTTCCCAGTCATCAGGCATAATGATACGTTTAAGGAATGGATGATTATTTACTTTGATACCGAACATATCGAACATTTCACGTTCTGCAAAGTTTGCAGATTTGAAAAGAGGTTGAACGCTTTCAATCGCTTCACCTTTTTTAATACGGCATACGACCCTTACTCTTTTGGCTTCATTGACATTAAGAAGTTGGTAAAAAAGTTCAAATTCTCCGTCTTTAGCCAGATAGTCTACTGCTGATTGCTCAGAACATTGTGTATATCCGCATTTTTCTTTAAGTGTTTTAAGTACGGCAAAGTTTGTTGTTGCATCAATATGCACAACCAATTGTCCTAACTCAACATAGGTTTCTTTTGCCAAGTCTCCCAATGCTGTCACTACTGATGCGAAATGCGCATCTTCTACTTCACTTCTAGGTACACGCGGTGCAACCCAATATCTGTCTGTATAGTAAGACTTTCCTTGAACGTTATCTTTTGGTACGTATTTTCTCATTAGATTAACCTCGCTCTTTTGCCCGTTTGATTGGTCAAGTCTTGTTTTGTGTTTTTCTTCATATCTGCAGACTCTTTACGAATCTTCTTTTGAAGCATCATCAGTGCATACTGAAGTGTTTCAGGTCTTGGTGCACATCCTGGAAGATAAATGTCAACAGGGATGATACGATCCACACCTTGTACTGTTGCATACGTATTGAACATACCACCGGTATTTGCACATGATCCCATAGAGATCACCCATTTAGGCTCTGTCATTTGATCATAAAGTCTTCTAGCGAACTCAGAGTGTTTCTTAGAAAGTGTTCCTGCCAAGATCATTACGTCTGCTTGTCTTGGAGAAGCTCTAAAGATCGTTCCCATTCTATCGAAGTCATAACGTGATGCTCCCGATGCCATCATTTCGATCGCACAACATGCGAGTCCATAAGTGAGCGGCCAAAGCGAGTTCGAACGCCCCCAGTTTACGAGTTTGTCTACCGAAGTCAGTGCTATCGGTAAGCCAGCAGAGCTGGCGTAGTTTACTTGATGCTGTGCCATTCAAGTGCTCCTTTTTTCCATGCATATACGAAACCAATCGCAAGTAATAAGATAAATAGTATCATCTCAGCAAAACCAAACCAACCAAGTAATTTAAAGTCAATTGCCCAAGGGAACATAAAGATAATCTCTACATCAAACAAAATAAACAAAAGTGCTATCAGGTAAAACTGTGCAGAAATGGTGTTGGGTTGTTTAGTCACCTCTGGTCCACATTCGTATATACTTAATTTAAGTCTTTCCGTATCAAGCCGTGCAAATTTTCTACTAACGAAACGTGCAGCCCATAGCGTCGCTGGGAACGCTACTGCTGTCAACGCAAATAAAACAAATACACCGAAATATGGATGTTCTGTAATTACATGAGTCATTTTAATCCCTTTAATTTCATAATTCTCTTTGAAAAACAAGCAAAGCTCATTTTCAATTCTTCTCACTGGAGTTCACCTTAGGCTTAAGTTTTCACTTGCTTTTTCCAGTAGAGAAGTGCCTTTAGAATATTAGCTTCATATTATCTAAAAGATGATTAAAAGATTTTGGGGACTTAGTCCTTGTATGTGATTACCGTTTAGTATGTAACGAGATGTAACTATGCATAAAGAAAATAGCGCTACAATATCAAATAAAATTATAATAACTATAAGGAACGACAAGGTGACTCTTTTAAAAAACCCTATGAATGCACTATACTGGATCGCTATGGCCGGCTTAGTTTTTTGGTTTGCCTACTCAAAAGGCTGGATACTTGCCAACTTTGAATCCATAGATGCCAAACAGGCCATCTATTTACTGGAAAATGACGATAATGTGACACTGCTTGATGTTAGAACCATAGAGGAGTATAAAAGTGGCCATCTCAGGGATGCGACGCTTATTCCCGTACAAGCACTCAGTAAAAACCTCGGTATGCTCAAACAGGATAAAAATAAAAAGATCATCGTCTATTGCAGAACGGGAAGCAGAAGTGTTACTGCCTCACGCATATTGGAAGAAAATGGATTTACGCCACTTAATGTCAAAGGCGGGATCATCCAATTGATCGGTGCCGGAGCTACACTTGTAAAATAGTCTCCTATGCACCAACTCTATTTCTACAGTTTGGACATCTACTTTGACGACATGCATCATCCAACTTATTTAATTGAATATTTAAAATTACACTTTAAAGCCCATACTCTTTGATCCTTCAAAGCTCGAGCCGAGCTCTTTCTCGATCTCTTCAAGGAAGTCCTGATTGCCAAACACACTCTCTTCACGTACAGCTACTTTATAGGCTGTGTTTTTGATGATAAGATTGATCTGTCCACCGGTGAGTTCGTATTTGGCAAGTTCTGACATATCAAACCCTTCTTCATAATCTGCATTTTCAGGAAGCATGAACTGCCAAAGTCTGAGGCGCTGTTTTCTCCCTGGTTTTTTAAATTCGATCTTGTAATTGAACCGTCTTGAAAAAGCTTTATCTATGTTACCAAGCAAATTGGTAGTAGCGATGAGTATACCTTCAAATTTTTCTATCTGTTCGAGGAAGATATTTTGCATTTGGTTATGCATTTTATCTGCTGAACTTCCTGTTCCTTCGCTTCTTGCACTCAAAAACTGATCGGCTTCATTGAGCAGTAAAATAGGATCTACTTTTGCTTTTGTACTTAACTCTTTAAAGTCATCAAATATCTTACGTACATTCTTTTCGCTCTCCCCTACATACATAGAAAGAATTTTAGAACAGTCAAACGATAAGATGGGCTTTTTAAGTGTTTTGGCCAAGCTCATAGCGGTCATTGTTTTACCCGTTCCTGCAGCTCCATAGAATATAATACGTGCATCAATACCTTTACGCTTGTCTTTAATACCCCACTCTCTAAGTTTTTTAAACACCTCTCTGTCAACCTGTTTGACAACATTCTGCAACGTCTCTCTTGTTTTAGGATGCAGCACGACATCATCCAAGGTCGTTACCGGTTTCAAATACTCGAAAAGCTCTTGTTCCTGAACCAATGCATCCAACTTGAGTTTTGTTACTTTTTTACTTTTTTTAGGATGTATGATGCGTTGCATCACCTCTTCTTGCAGATAAAAAGAACGGCTCACACCACCGAACATATTCAGTATCTCTTCATAATCGATAATATCATCGCTTATAAGTCTTGCACCGTCTTCTAGCAAGGCACGGTTTTTTATCTTTTCGTACTCGTCAAAGCTGATGAGTTCTATCAGCGTATTCATGTCCCTAAATTGCCCTTCTCCCCCACTATACTCTTCTTTAAGTAATGCTAGGAATATCCGTTTTTCTTTTTCATCAAGTCCTTTTTCTTTAAAGAACTCTTCAACAACAATCGGTGTTTCTGTCATCTTCACACGTTCTTCTATACGTGTTGTCAAAAGTGTCAATTTATTTTTCAGACGTCCTATGCTCAGTGAATTATCTGCAAAGCCCTGTTTAAATGTAGCTATTTTATGCAAAAGTGACACCATGTCAAACTGATCTTGAAGGTACTCTAGGTGGTCTGTATAAGGTTTTACTTCAGGAAGAAAAATCTCCAATGACCCCTCTTCCAGAAGACGCAGCAAAGAGATACTTGGTGTTACAGAAGTACTGAGCAGTTCCAACTTGGATGCTTCATGTGCTTTGACCTGTCCAAAACTTACTTGGATCATCCAGCCTAGATCCAAAAGATTTTTGATCGATTCAAGTTTTTCCAGATAGACATACCCCTCTGATGAAAAATTCTCTTGCAGTATTTCCAGTACAGAGATTTCTTCCAGCCCTTTCACGTAACGTTTACAGATATACTGTACTAAAGATGCTTCTTCTTCTGTACATTTCAAATGTTCAAAAATCAATGTCTTCTTCACATCTTTTGTTTCAATAAAGTCAATAAGGTATTTCAATGGGTGTTCCTAATAGTTGATAATAATTTGAGTATAACAAATATTTGCTATACTTTGAGTAATACATGAATCTGCAAAAAAGGAGAACAGATGGGTATAGTCTTGATGATGACTGTAACACACTCTATAATAATCGCTGAACCTATCTGTACAAGAGATAGTAAATAAGTGATGTTCCTATTTAAAAATCTGTTTCCGAAACCTCTTTCTGTACCACTTACCGTTACCTCAAATAACGGATTTCATCTCAGGCCCGTTGCCCAATTTGCTACTTTAGCCAGATCCTTCCCCTGTCAGATCACTGCCACCTTTAGCAACAAAAGAGTCGACGCCAAAGGTGTCAACACTTTACTCTCACTCTCTTTAGAAAAAGGAGATACTTTTACACTGGTTGCAAAAGGTAAAAAGGCAGAGGAAGCCCTTGAAAAACTTCAACTGCTTTTTGAAACACTGATGCAAGATGACAAAGAGATCAAAAAGATAGAAAAAACTGCATACAGTTATGAAGGTTTTGTCATAGAAGGTGAAATCATCTCTGAGGGCATTGCCATTGCTCCTACCTACACCTATCACACTAAAGAAGTGCAGCATAGAAGTGAGATGGACTTTAGCACTGCTCTGGCTAAAAGTATAGAGGAACTGGAAACACTGTATCGCAACAAAGAAGAAGATGAAAATGCCGCTATTTACCTTGCACAAAAAGAACTTCTGATCTCTCTAGGTACACACTGTCAAACTTTGACAGAACTTGAAGAGAAAGTTGAAGAAGAATCCAGAAAACTTGTAGGCACAAAACTTGATGCTAAAACAAGTGATTATCAAGATATACTTCAGCGTGTCAAAAAACAGTTGGGGTTAGAAATAAAAGTTACTTTTCCAGATACACCCTTTATACTGCTATGCAATGATCTGCTTCCCAGCGAGATAGACCAACTGCAACAAACAAACGTTTCAGGAGTGATCTTAAAAGAGACTTCTATGAACTCCCATACGGCTATTTTACTTCGTGCTTCTGGTATCTGTTCTCTTATTGCAGATACCCAAAACCTTGTCGAAGATGAGACTGTCATACTTGATACACACTCCGGTGTGATCGTTCAAGATCCAAGTTCTCATGATCTGCAAAAAGCAAGAGAACGTTTAAGCAAAGAGAGTGTACAAAAAGCACTCTCTGCCAAAAAACGTTTTGAACCGGCAATCACACAAAAAGGCAGACATATCAAGGTCTTTGCCAATGCTGCCGACATAAACACAGCCAAAACAGCCAAAGAAGAAGGTGCGGAAGGGATAGGTCTTTTACGTTCAGAATTTTTATTTAAGGATGTCAAACCCTCTTTGGAAAAACAGCAAAAAGCCTACAAAGAAATCTTTGAACTGTTTGATGACATCACCGTACGTACGCTGGATGTAGGCGGGGACAAAGCCCTGCCTTATATACAGATACCTGCTGAAGACAACCCTTTTTTAGGCGTACGTGGTGTACGTCTATTCCATACGCATCCAGAACTCTTGGAAGAGCAACTACATGCGATTTTTCTGGCTGCAGAAAATAAACGTGTAAAGATCATGTTCCCTATGATCAGCTCTGTGGAAGAATTCATTCAAACAAAATCCTTTGCACAAAGCGTAGCCAAAAAATACCAGCTTGATATTTCACACCTTCATTTTGGTATCATGATAGAAGTGCCATCGGTACTTTTCTTAATGGACTCATTTAATGATGTTGTTGACTTCTACTCTATCGGTACCAATGACCTTACACAGTACCTTTTTGCCATAGAAAGAACACATCCTCTGCTCAAAGCGGATGCACTCTCCCCCGCACTGTTTTCTGCCATTGAGATCATCCTTGATAAAGCAAACAAACCTGTAAGTATCTGCGGTGAACTGGCTGCAAATAAAAATGCCATACCCAAACTTTTAAATCTAGGTATGGAAACGCTCAGTGTTTCTCCAAAAAGTATCGCTCAAACAAAAGAGGAAATAAGATATGTTTAATTTACTTCAACGCATCGGAAAAGCACTGATGACCCCTATCGCAGTACTTCCTGTTGCGGCACTTCTACTTCGTTTAGGTTTTGGTGATATCTTTGATGGTCAAATTGCTCTGATCATGAAAAGTGCCGGAGATGCCATCTTTTCTCATCTTGATCTGCTTTTTGGTATAGGTATCGCCTATGGATTGGCTAAAAATAATGATGGTGCAGCCGCACTTGCAGGTGCTATAGGTGTACTCATCGCCAAGGCCGTCTATCTCAGTATAGACAAAGAGGTGAATATGGGCGTCTTTGTGGGTATCATTATGGGTGTCATAGCCGGTACACTTTACAACCGTTATCATGGCATCAAACTTCCTGAGTTTTTAGGCTTCTTTGGGGGGAAACGTTTTGTTCCTATTGTGACGGCTGTTACTGCCATAGGAGTCGGTGTACTTGCCGGATATTTCTGGCACTTCGCACAAAGCGGTATCGATGCCTTTTCTAATGCTATCATCGGATTACATGAGATAGGCACATTCATCTACGGTACACTTAACCGTCTGCTCATTCCCCTAGGACTACACCATATACTGAACTCTGTGTTCTGGTTCCAATTGGGAGAATACACCTATATTAAAGATGGCGTAGAAGTGGTGGCGAACGGAGACTTGCATCGTTTCTTTGCCGGAGATAAAACCGCAGGTGTCTATATGTCAGGTTTTTATGTCATCATGATGTTCGGTCTGCCTGCAATGGCCTATGCGATCTATCTGAATACCCCAAAAAACTCTCGTAAAAAAGTAGGTGCCATTTTGGCTGGTGTTGCATTTACCTCATTTCTCACAGGTATTACGGAACCTTTGGAGTTTCTCTTTTTGTTTGTAGCACCGCTGCTCTTTGTTTTACATGCCCTACTTACAGGCTTGGCCCTTGCAGTAGCACAGATGTTAGACATTCATGCAGGATTTGGGTTTTCGGCAGGCTTCATAGATTACGTGATCAACTACAAACTTGCTACAAACCCTCTGCTTATCCTCCCTTTAGGGGCAGTATTCTCTCTTATTTATTTTGTCAGTTCCTACTACACTATCAAACTCTTTAAACTCAATATATTTGAAGAGATGACAGAAGACAGCACGGTTAAATTAGATGAGGAAGCAAAAGCGTTTATTGACGCCTTGGGAGGAGAAGAAAATATTATTCATACCGATGCCTGCATCACAAGGTTGCGTATGCAAGTACACGATAGTTCACTGCTGACGGATGAGGCATTTATACGTTTAGGTGCGAAAGGGGTTATACGTCCAGATAGACGCAGTATCCAAGTGGTATTGGGGACGAAAGCAGAGAGTGTCGCAGAAAAGATAAAGGCATTCTTACAAAAGGTCTAACCATTGGTTAAGAATACATTAGCCATATATTAACTTATACGCATTATACTTATAGAAAAAACCTTCAGGATGTATCTATGCGTACAGTTGTCTTGTTTTTGTCCTTTTTAGTGCTAAGCGGCTGTTCTTTGAACAGCCTGTATGTTCCAGGAGAGATCAATAAAGTCACTGTTGTGGAGTATACGCCATACATGAAACACCACCGGGCCTACTTCACAAGAACAGCATTAGAAATGATCAAAGAGGATCAAAAATACCTCTATTTTTATCATGAAAAAGAGAAAGACCTAGGCCTACTTCTTCATCCTAACAACCAATATATACTCTACAATCTTACCAAACCAGAACAACCGGAACTTGTGCTTCATGCAGGGGCAGGAACAACCTATAGCCATGCAGTAAGAAGTTTTAAACGCAAAGGATTTACTCCCATAGCCTCTTTAGATACAGTGGGGTATATTGTATCTGTAGCACCGAGAAGATACAAAGGGGTCAAAACCCTTTTAGTTGAGATTCAAAACTATTCACAGCTTCAAGAACTATACAAAGAAGCCATCAGGACCTACAATGCAAATGGGGTCAAAAACATTCAAACAAAATTACCAAAGCACTTCGTCTATGATCATTATAAACGTTACGAAAAGCGGGCTAAAACACGAACACAATTAGATCAACTACAGATCATTGCTCAAAAGCTGCAGATCAAAACACAAGAAGAGATCTATACTTACTATTTACATGAGGCATCCCTCGATGCATTGACTGCCTATCTCGCACAGAAAGATACAAGAGCCTCACTCTCCTACCATCAATACACGATGTTAAAAAGAAGAAAAAGATCCTTACAAGAAGAAAAACTCTTCAATGAAGGATCACTGGAAGATCTCATTGCTGCATACAAAAGAAATAAAAACCCAAAATACAAAGAGCGTATCCTGTCGCTTATGAAAGAGCAACAAGAAAATCAATAGGTTCTCTACCAACTATTTGGCAGAGATCACATTGTAAAGATTTAATTCAATCTTGGTTCCTTTATTCTTTTTACTATGTATCTTGATCGGTATCGTCAATTCATCGCACAGTTTTTTCACAATATGCAATCCTATTCCTATACCTCTGTCTTGTTCTTTATAATATCTATCAAACACTTTTGAAGGGTTTTTAATACCCTTGCCCGTGTCTTGTATCGTGAAACTACTCCCTTGCAATACAATATCCACATCACCATTGACAATATTATATTTACCTGCATTGCTTAAAAGATTATCCAAAATGCGGGTAAATGCATCTTTGTTTGTTTCTAAAATCGTTTTATCTATAGCCATTTTATAGTTCACATCAGGGTACAGTACCTCAAAATAGTGTACACGATCTTTCGCTAACTCCTTCAACGAGAATCTTTCTGACTGTGCAGGAACTCCTTTAAGAAAAATACGCAGATTATCCTGCAGGGAGAGTATACTTTGAATATTGTTCTCAAGTCTCTGTATTTTTTGATTATCCCCTATCTCTCTTTTAAAAATCTTTAAATTGATCAGCATAGAACTGATAGGTGTATTGAAATCATGCAGGATGTCTTTCACGAACTCTTCATTAAGACGAATCGCTTTTTGAAGTGGCATAAGTGAATAGATAGAGAAAAGAAGAGAGACAAATGCAGCAAAGACAGAGTAGAACCAAAACTTTCCATACAGTTTATTTGCTAACTTTCCCACCCTCAGCAGATAATTTTCTTTTGAATACATAACTTTCATCAAATACTTGTCTGATGTCGGTACCTTAAAATAGCTATAAAACCCACCATCTTGATAGAGTATATTTTCCTCTTTAGTTTCATCCTTATCCACAAAGTCTGTTGTAAGTCCTGCACACTGCAGACTAAAGGCACATAGTTTCATCTCCATGTGAATTTTATCTTCTATCTCAACTTTTTTAATTTGATATTCATTCCAAAAATTAATCGCCAGCAATACTTCCAAAAGTATCAGGAATATCAAAAAACTTTTGAGAAATGACTCTCGTTCATACCTTTTCAATCATATACCCCTTCCCACGTATATTTTTGATCTCTATGCCTAACTTGTTCTTTAATTTTGCAAGATTTACGCGCAGTGCATTTGCTGTAGGCTGTTCTAAAAAGTCCATCAGTCTATAACTGTCTACAATTTTATTTTGTGATGTGATAAGTGCATGAAAAATATTTTGCTGTACATCTCCCAATCCTATCGTTTGTCCTGCTTTTTGCAACACTCTTGTCACAGGATTATAAATAATATCATTCAGATAAAGTAATTCATCATCATTTTGGTATTTTCGTTTAATACGGATCAGTAGTTCTTCGGGATCAAAAGGTTTTTTGATATAGTCTTCCGCTCCTATAGCAAAACCTTTGGAAATGGAGTTTATGTCAGTAAGGGCTGTAATATAAATAGCGGGTGTTTCATCTCCTGCATCTTTCAGTGCTGAGAGCACATCAAAACCATTGACCTCAGGTACATTCACATCTAAAATGTACAGGTCATACTTATGGGTAAAGGTGAGGTCAAATACTTCAGGTCCACGATGTGCCACATCTATCTCATACCCTTCAAGTTCCAAAAACTCTTTTAGGCTATCGCATAAAATCTGGTCATCTTCAAGTAATAGTATTCTCATAATATTAAAGTATACAACAGTAATATTAAGAAAATATTATAGGAGATTATTTCTTTTTTTTAGGCATTTTGAGCACAATGACAAATGCGACTAAAATCAACCCATATATTACATAATAATAAATATTGTCACTTATTGGCATTAGTTGACCTCCATGATCATATCTTGGCTTTTGACGATATTCAATCGTTTGTCGATACTTTTCACATCACTTTCATCAGAAATGATAATAGGGGTGATGATATCTTTGGCATGTTCACGAATGTAAGGTAGATCGACACGGATGATGGGATCTCCTGCTTTCACCTCATCGCCCTCTTTCGCGAGGCGTTCAAAACCTTTGCCTTCAAGTGCCACAGTCTCTAAACCGATGTGCACCATCACCTCCAGGTCCTTTGAACTCTTAATACTATACGCATGGTTTGTAGAAAATATTTTTGTGATCTTCCCGTCTATAGGTGCTGTAAACACGTCTGACATAGGGATGATCGCTACACCATCGCCTACAAGTTTTTGTGAAAATACATCATCTTTTACACTTTCAAGTGCTACGACCTGTCCATCTACAGGAGACTTAACCTCTCTTACTTTGCGTTTTAAAAATCCGAACATCTATTTACCTTTTATACTTTACTTCGCCATTCACTATGGTTGATATGATACTAAAGTTTTCATCAAAGATGACTATATCTGCATCATAACCTTCTCTTAATTCACCTTTCTGGATACCCAGTTTTTGTGCCGGTATTTTTGTCACAGCATTGACAATCTCAACAAGATCCATAGAGGTATGTTTCCTCATATTTGACAGTGCGTCATTCATCTTCAGTACAGAACCTGCAAGCGTACCGTCTTCCAGTACTGCCTTGCCTTCATCTACCTCAACGCTCCTGCCACCCAAATCATAGGTTCCGCATTTCATACATCCTGCCCGCATAGCGTCTGTGATAAGTATGAGCTTCTCTTTTTTGACCTTCTGTACCAGTTCAAGCGTAGAGGGGTGTGTATGCACCAGATCTGCGATAATGTCACAGCTCACATCAGCGTCAAATACTGCACCTACGATGCCAGGTTTTCTGTGATGATAAGGGTTCATGGCATTAAACAGATGGGTTGCATGTGAGATACCCCAGGTAAAACTCTCTTGACTCTTTTCATAAGTTGCATCAGAATGCCCAATACTCAGGATGACATGGGGATACTCTTTTGTCAATTGCTTTACAAAACCTTCTGCCCCCTCTATTTCAGGTGCCAATGTGATCATTTTTACTTCGTTCATATAGTTTTCTATCAGTGCAATGTTCGCTGATTGAACATAGGCTTTATCTTGCGCACCATGTTTATCTGCATTGATAAAAGGTCCTTCAAGATGAATACCAAGCACATTCGCACCGCTAACCTTGTCAGCATGCAATTGTATGTTTTGTAAAGCCTTGTCAATAGCTTCATTTGACATGGTCATTGTTGTAGCCAAAAAAGAAGTGGTGCCTGTTTGAAGCAGCGTTGAAGAGATCGTTTCCAAGGCATCAGGTGTGGCATCCATCACATCTGCACCGCCACTGCCATGGATATGCAGATCAATAAAACCTGCACTCACATAAGCACCCTTGGCATCAATAATTTCAATATCTGTAAGATCCATTTCCTTTACGATATTGATAATTTTGTGATCAAATAAAAGTACCTTATCTTCAATGATCTCATCATCGCTAAATATCTTTGCATTGAGGATAGCTTTCATCTTATGCTTCACTCCTAAGACTCTCTTTTAGTACACGTTTGAGGACTTTTCCTGTAGCATTTTTAGGGAGTGCTTGAATCACATGAATTTGTTTTGGTATCTTATAGTTTGCAAGATGTTCTCTCATATATACTTTCAAACCAGCCTCATCCAGTCTATTTACACCCTCTTCAAGTTCTATGTATACCACAGGTACTTCTACACTGTTCTCATCAGCAAGACCAATAACAGCAGATGCCCCTACACCATCAAATAGATCTATCACTTCTTCTACCTCACGAGGATAAATATTGATACCTTTTGAAATAATAAGATCTTTCTTCCTGTCAACAATGAACAAAAATCCTTCATCATCCATATATCCTACATCTCCCGTTATCAACCAACCGTTTATAATGGTTTCATCCGTTGCTGTAGGACGGTTTAAATACCCCTGCATGACATTATCACCTTTGACGATAATATCTCCTATAGCACCGCGATGCACCTCATTCATCTCCTCATCTACAATTTTTATCTCGTAGCCATACAACGCTGTGCCTACAGAGCCTGGTTTTTGTTTTTTGAACGTATTCATACAGACAGCGGGACTTGCTTCGCTAAGTCCGTACCCTTCCAGTAATGTTGCCCGTTTGAATTTCCTTGCCATTGCATCAAGTGTTTTAGGCTGTAGTGCAGCTGCCCCTGATATAAATGCCCGTATGTTGTTGAACCACATAAAATACCATGGAAGTTTCGCTTTGGCTAATGCATTATAGACATCCGGAATACCAAAGAAAAGTGTCACTCGCTTTAACAGTGTCTGTTTAAAAATATTTGAAAAAGGCTGTATCGATCTGATGATCACGATACTCATACCTACATATAGTGGAAGCATAGTAGCGATCGTAAATGTAAAAGAGTGGAACATTGGAAGAAATACGATCCCTCTATCTCTAGGTGTCAATTTAATATGCTTCATACCAGAACTTGCGTTTGAAAAAATATTCTTATGGCTTAACATCGCCCCTTTAGGTTTGCCTGTTGTACCTGAAGTATAAATGATCACAGCTGTATCTTCCAATACAGTATCGGTATGTGCTACAGATAACTCTGTTTTTAACGCTTCAACAAAAGTATAATGCTGCTCTCCCTGGGCACTCTTCTCACCTTCCCATAGCACAAATTGACATAATGTACTTGCCTTACTGCTGTTAACAACCTTGTCATGAATAGTAGAGGCAATAAGTACTGAAGAACCACTGTCTTCTAAAATATACGTCAGTTCATCTTCTTTCAAAAATGTATTGATAGGTACAACAATAGCCCCTAATTTTGAAGCGGCAAAGATCGTATAGATGAATTCCGGAGAGTTACGTAAAAAAAATGCGACCTTGTCACCCTTTTTTACCCCTTTGTTAGCAAGAAACGCAGCCAGTTTATCTGCTGCTGCTAAAATATCTCCATATGTGATCTTCTCATCATCCACAAAAAGCGCTACTTTATGCTTACGCTTTTTTGCCTGAAAAGTGATGAGTTCATAAAAGTTCTTAAACTTGTATTCCATTTTAATACTCGTACGCTACGCCTACAGTCGTTAAGAAAGCGCCACCGCCTGAAAATCCACCACCGTTAATGAGTATAGGGTTATTAGTTATTGTGGTATTTGGTGCAATGGTAATGGCTTCTTTACTATCATACAGGAATGCTGCTCCCCATGAAAGATTTTCATTCTGTTGATAACGGAACCCCATAGAAAATAACTTTGCATCAGTGTCTGGTGTTTCAAACCCTAATGTCTCTACAGGTATAGGTGATGCGTCTATGGCAAAGCCCATCATTGCTGTAATTTTATTATCCATCTCAATCGTTGCACCTACTCTAAATGTATTGGAATCTTTCCAGTTTTTAGGAATTGCTGTATCAAAATAAGGAGTCAAACCTCCAATATTAGTACCACCATATTCAAAGTCTAAATTTTCATATTGTGACCAAAAGATTCTCTCATAGTTAAATTCTAAGGTAAATTTTTCTTGCCAAGTTTTAGAAATTGCAACATTAAAGGTTGCTGGTAGCGGTACGTCTACACTAGCATCACCATCATAAGCTAAAGTAGTTCCAGCATAAAGTTTTGCTGTCCCCTCTTCCTTTAAATCAACATTCGATCGATATGTTACGGCAAGATTTATATCTGAAGTCGGTTTATAGGTCATCGCTAAATTGTATCCGAATTCAACAGTATCTCCTTCCATATCACGAGAAACGGCTCCCGAACTTTTCACTACACCTTCACTGTAGATCAATCTTAATCCCCCAGCTATACTAAAATTATCAGCAACCTTATAAGAGATATTTGGACTCAACTCTATTACTTTAAGTGTAAACTCTTCAACAAATGACTTTTGAGGCTGGCTTTCCCACCTTTTAGTCAATCCTCCTGGTATAACCATACTCATACCCCATCTGAAATCTCCTATAGGCTTAGAGACATAATGTAAAAATGGAATAGGAATGTTTTCTTCTTCAGATTCACCAGAATATGGGTCTATCAGGGTATATACATTAGGAGCAAGATGGACTAACGTAATACCCCCTTCTACATAACTTTTACTCTCATCCAGAAAACTCATATTTGCAGGATTATCATAATTTGTATCTGCCCCTGTAGTATGTGCTACATATGCTGCACTCAATGCCATCGAATTCAGTGACTGTTCGGGTATCTTGTATCCACCAGCAATGACCACAGAACTTGCTATTGCACTTAGTGCCAACCCTTTTATCATTCTCCCCATCCTTTTTCCCCTCTATTTCAAATTTAATCTTCCATCAAAGCATACAGTGCGCTGATCTCCTGTGCCCAGATCGACTCATCAATGGTTTCCAAGACAAGTGGTATATCATCCATACGCGAGTCATTCATGATGAATTTAAAAGCGTCCCATCCGATCTCTCCCTGGCCAAGTGAATCATGCCTGTCCACTCTTGAGCCTAATTTTGGTTTAGAATCATTAATGTGCATTCCCATCAAGTACTCTCTTCCTACTACTTTATCAAAACTGTTCCATGTTTCGTCATAGGTTTCTCTGGTACGGATATCATATCCTGCTGTAAACATATGACAGGTATCTATACAAACGCCTACTCGACTTTTATCTTCTACCTTATCTATGATATGTGCCAAATGTTCAAACTTATAACCAAGATTAGAACCCTGTCCAGCTGTATTTTCAATGACCAATTTTACATTCGAATCATGTGTCGCTTCTATGGCTCTATTCAGAGACTCTGCGATAACATCTAGACAACCCAACTCCGCCTGCATGAGCTTGTCATGATATTCTGGATCTTTTTTAGAGATCTTTGTCAAATGAGACCCTGGATGGAAGTTAAGTCTGTCAAGACCTAAAATTCGACAACGTTCTAACTCATCTATAAATGCATCTCTTGACTTTTCAAGTTTTTCAATTTCAGGGTGACCAAGATTTATGAGGTAAGAGTCATGCGGTAAAATGTGTTTAGGTAAGACACCGGATTTTTCAAGATTTACATGAAATGCGTCTATTGTTTTTGTTTCTAAAGGTTTTGCTACCCACTGTCTTTGATTTTTGGTAAAAAGTGCGAATGCTTTAGCCCCTATAGCCATAGCATTCAACGGTGCATTATCTACACCTCCGCTTGCACTTACATGTGCTCCGACAAATTTTGTCATTTTAGAACCTTAATATTGTTTTTTCACTTGTATAAGTATAGAGTTGATTGTATCATGGAAAATAATCTGCTTGTTTAAAACCTTGTACTCGATATTATATTTGTCTTTTTTTATAATTCTTTGTGTAAACCCGTCACCCATTTTTTCTAACCCAGTACCAGAAAATATCGGTCTCCCTCTAAATATATTTTCCAGTATACTCTCTGGGTACAGTTCACTTAAGACTTCTTTGTTGAAAGCACTTTTACCCATACATTCTAACACACTCATGCATACTGAGGTCTCAGATATTTCTAGAGACATGAGTGCCTGCCCACTACCATAGATCTCCATTTTTATCTCTTCTTCATTCTCATAAATGAACCCCATATCTGCATACTTGAAGGTAGGTGTTTTAAACATGATGTATGCAGAATTTTGTTTCACATACTCTTTGGAGGCACATCCACTCAAAAGAAAACCCATCATAAAAATCGAAACAGTTCTTTTAAAATTCATCTTTTTTTTCCTTATTTTAGATGAATTATACACTATCTTAAGAGATTTTTAAGCACCCTATCTATATAATGCCATCCACAAGTTACAGATGGCCCCATCGTCTAGCGGTTAGGATCCATGGTTTTCATCCATGTTACCGGAGTTCGAGTCTCCGTGGGGTCACCATTTTTAACTTGTAAAATATCAACATAATGTGGCCCCATCGTCTAGCGGTTAGGATCCATGGTTTTCATCCATGTTACCGGAGTTCGAGTCTCCGTGGGGTCACCACTTATTTTTTGGTTTTACTACACGATCTATTTATACAAAATTCCACTCTAGCAAAAATAAAAGTGAGCCTTTAAATGTTTCGTCTACTTTCTATCACACTATTATTCATATTACCTTTACAAAGTATTGCATCCGTCTCTTATAGTATCCGCATTGCTGTCTATAACAATATTGATTCTTTAGAACATGAGTTAAACAAACTCTCCCCTGCACTTAGAAAAACCGTTGAGATACAAAAAAGAGGGGAACAGTATATTGCCTGTTCTATACAGACAAAAGATAAGACAAAACTCCAGCAACTTTTGCCTTCTTACCAAAAAGTCTTTCCTGATGCCTTTATAGCAACCTATCAAATAACAGAGATGAACATGGTAAAAGAAACAGATGCAAACAAAACGACACTTAAAACACTAAAGACTACAGAAGCAAATAAAACACCTGCTGACATAAAACAAGAAATACTCTACCATCCCGATAACCGTAAAATCGTCAATCCTACAAAAGAAAATATCCCTTTATATGACAGGTTTCACCAAAAAACACTTTATCTTTGTGCCTATGGGAAAGATATCCGGTCACCCAATGTACTGATACATGTAGCATTTTTCGACAAAGAAGTTGTCTATACACCTATTATGGGGGAAGTCTCCTCTAGAAGAGAAAGATATACCATAGATAATAACAAGCTCTATATATCCCGGCAAGGTCTTTTTGATTCAGAGATCTACAATACACTTGACAGCGTCACATCAGAATACTATCTTGTATCAGGATGGGTAGGTAAAACTAAGGTCAATACAATACGCTACTATTATGACTTGGAAAAAGCAGAAGCATATGTTGCCTCTTTGAAATAGCCAGCAGATTTTAGATTCTCTGTGCGTTGTGTATTCAAGAAGAGTTTTTCAAATACATCATCTTGCACAGGTTCTGAAAAATAATAACCCTGTAAAATATCGCATTTTTGATCTACAAGAAACTTGCGCTGCTCTTCATTCTCGATCCCTTCTGCAACAATGTTTAACTTGAGGTTTTTAGCTATGGTAAAGATCGTTTGAACAAAACATTTGTCTTCATCATGTTCAAGATGATGCAATTCAGAGATGAAAGACTTATCTATCTTGATCTCATTGATAGGTAGCTGTCGAAGATAACTTAAAGAGGAATATCCTGTTCCAAAATCATCCATTGAAAAACGAATACCGTAATTTTGAAGGATCCTCATGTTTGTGATCAGTTTTGTTATATCTTCTGCAACGGAAGTCTCTGTAATTTCAAAGATTATTTTTGATCGTTGTTCCTTTGTAAGATACATGTCACAAAGTTGTTTCACATCGTGAATAAAATTATAATGAAAGAGTTGTCGCATACTGACGTTAATAGACATTTGCTGTAAAGAGACACCCTTTTCTTCCCACTCTTTAAGTGTTCGAAAAGCCTCTTTTAATATATAATATCCCAACTCTATAATGTATCCTGTTTTTTCAGAGATAGGTATAAATTCAGTGGGACTGACCTCTCCCAATGTTTTATTATCCCAGCGTGAAAGGACTTCACAACCGATAATTTCATTCTGGGGATTGTACTGCGGCTGGTAGGTCAATGATATTTCGTTATTTTGAAGAGAAAAATGCAATAAGCGTTCTATCGCAAGTTTCCATTCGACCTGTTGTGCAAATTTATTATTGAAGAAGATAATGCCGTTTCTACCTTTTCCTTTGGCCTCATACATTGCAATATCCGCTTCTTTGATAAAAATACTGGCTTCCATTTTTGGATCACTGATCATACTCACACCGATACTCGCACTAATATATAAAGCATGCTCTTCTATATGGTAACTTTCTCTGATCGATGCCAGTAACTTCTCTGCAAACTGTGATGCATGATAGAGACATTCCTGCTCAGTAGCATAGGTAGTACTGAGAATACAAAACTCATCTCCACCAAGACGAGATACAAAATTTTGATGTTCTTTACTAAGAGACAGCATTCGATTTGCGACTTGACGAAGCAGCACATCCCCAATATCATGGCCCAAAGTATCATTAATGGTCTTAAAATGATCAAGATCGATCAATAACAGATAAATATGTTGATGGTCCTTTGTTTGGCTTTTCATAGCGTCATTAAGAAGTTCGATAAAATAGCGTCTATTCCCAAGTTTAGTTAAATCATCATGATAGGCCTGGTATTGACTTTTAATAAGATAATTAAAGGTGTTGTGCGCAGCATATAACAGGACACCGCTTAAAACAATCGTAAAAAAAGCCAATAGATAGCTGTAGAATTCACCTATGAAGATAAAATAAATGGTCAAAGGCAGCATAAGCGTGACCAAAGTAAAAACAGCCAGCTTTTTTTGTGAAGCCAAAATGGTCGCAGAGACAACAGTGACACCCAATTGTGTTGCTATGGCCACATAATGTAACTCTATATCACTGCGTGATATGTATATCACGAACATGATAGTCCAAACAGAGAAATAACTAAATAAAAAGTATCTCAGGTGACTAAGCCATTCTTCCTTCTGTTGCATATTTAGATCATTCACTAAAAACACTCTATGCAATCTATATCCCCAAAAAGAGAGTGCCAATACAAGAGAAAACCATAAAAGTTCTGGCATTAAAGAAGAGGAGTAAAGCCATCCTATATAAAGATATCCCATACCCGTACCGGCAAATAATGCGATCACCACAAGTATCTGTTTGTGCATAAAATCATAGAAGTGCATATTGTCGAGCATGGCATACCTTAAAATCGTTCTTATAAAAATTGTTGTACTGATTGTGTGACCTGGCGATCTTTTCATCTATTCTATCAAAAATAGTATACAAGACCCATGGCTTTCTGGCCCCGTCTCACGACAGGTGTAGCATTTTTACTAAAAGTATCCAGCATTATAAAACATTTACATTAAATTACTATGTATAATTTTTAAATATAATTTATTATATTTAAATATGTTACTTTTCTTGTGTCAAAAACGTTACAATCATTATATGTATGATCCATTTTAGCATATTTATATATGTTCGGAATGATTATATGGGTTATTTAAATGAAGGCAATGAAGTTTGGTGGAGCATAACGGGATCGAACCGATGACCTCTTCGCTGCCAGCGAAGCGCTCTCCCAGCTGAGCTAATGCCCCAAAGATATGAAAAATAGGATTCTAGCACAAGATAGATATATTTTACCTATCTTGTAGACTTTTTACGAACGTTCTGTTACTTCAAGCAAATGGTATCCAAATTGTGTTTTCACCGGCCCGTGCACTACACCTACCTCATCGTTAAAAACGACTTTATCGAACTCCGGTACCATTTGACCTTGACCAAATCTTCCTAGATCTCCGCCTCTTGCACCTGATGGACAAGTAGAGTTCTGCTTCGCTGCTTCTTCAAAGCTGATCTCACCTGCATTTATCTTTTCTTTGAGTTCTTTACAGAGTGCTTCGTCATTTACCAATATGTGTCTTGCTGATGCTGATGCCATGTATCATTCCTTAAATTTTATTTTTTCATATTTAAAAAGTATATTTGAACATCTTTATATACTATTTTACCTTGCTAACAAGTAAAAAATCATATCCCTGCTTCAAAAGCGACCAATTCGCCTTTTTTCAATCTAGGTATGATATCTGTTCTTATCTTACGTATGAGAAAACTCTTTTTTTCAAAGGGTATCTGTTGCGAACTTGCGATACTTTTTAACTTCAGATCATAATGCTTTATGAGGAAATTACGCAGTACATTATTGAGCTCTTCTTCATTCATGACTTCCAAACTATCATTCACACTGATCCCTACCAATCCAGGATGTTCGGTCTCTCCATTGATGAGTGCTGTAAAAAGTTCTGCATAACCACCCAACATACTGATATCCATCACACTGAGCACATTGTCGATAAGATTGGGATTTTCAATGAGTGTCTTTAAGATGCTCAATTGCGCAACATCATCTCTTTTTTGCGTAAAACTTTCTCTTACTCTGGCGACATTGGTTTCTTTACCAAAAAGAGAAGGTGCTACACCGACCAATGTCGCTGCCATAGGAATATATGCATCTTTGATGATCTGGCTGAGTGTATCCAGATACTGTTTTACAGCGCCAAAAGCAGCTTCTTTGGCTCGAGGATCATTTAAATTATACATAGAAACGATCATCTCTAACACAAAAGGGATCAATGGTTTAGCTTGACGAAGCAATTTCGCTACGGCCTCGCTCTGCCCTTTGGCTATAAGGTCTGCAGGATCTTGACCATCAGGGAAAAGGACAACCCCGCCGTCAAAACCTCCTACTGACAACATCTGAGCCGCTTTAAGTGCTGCTGCTACCCCTGCTTTGTCACCGTCATACGCCAAGATCACTTTCGGATCTCCTTTACGCAACAGAGGCAAATGCTCCGGTGTTAGTGCTGTTCCCATCCCTGCGACCGCTTCTTTAAAGCCTGCCTGATGGAACATCACAACATCCAAATATCCTTCACAAACAATGATCTTTTTATTCTTGTAGATACTCTCTTTTGCCAAGTGATACCCATAAAGGAGTCTTGATTTATTAAACAATTTTGTTTGGGGAGAGTTGATGTACTTTGCAGGATGGTTCGTAATGGTTCTGCCACCGAAACCTACCAAAGAGCCGCTTGTAGAATAGATAGGAAAAGTGATCCTTTCTACCAAACGTGCATAATAACCACTGCCACTTTCATTTTGGGCGATGATCCCTGCTTCTGCTGCCTTGGGTAAAGGAAGTAAAGCCCTTTGCAAAAACTGCATCACTTCTGGTCCGCTTGGCACATAACCTATCTCAAACGTTTCAATAGAATTTTGGGATATTCCCCTGTCAAGCAGATACTTCATCGCTGTTTCATTATGATTAAGATTTTTCACATACCACTGACCTACCGCTTCAAGTACACGTTTTGCATCAGAATAATCCGAGCTTCCTTTGGTATAGGTCAACGAAAAGTTATTCATAGAAGCAAGCTTTTCTATCGCTTCAGGGTAGGAAAGTTTTTCCAACTCCATCACAAATTTAATGCTGTCTCCCCCTACGCCACAACCAAAACAGTGATAGATCTGTTTACTTGGACTGACGACAAAAGAAGGGGTTTTTTCTCCATGAAAAGGACAGTTTGCTTTGTAGTTGGCTCCGGCTTTACGTAACTCTATAAAGCTACCGATCACATCTACAATGTCAATACTGTTTTTTAAGGATTCTATCGAGGCATTATCTATCATACTAAAATTATATCTAATTAGATATAATTTAAGGACGTAAACAGAGTAAAGCGGATGTAAGAGGTGATTTTAATCTTTTCCCCATTGCTTTGTGTCTTTTAAGGATTTTTTTGGAACATATATTACCTGCGTATAATGACCCTCTTTTCAGTATTATGCTTATTGTTGTGATCTCTCTTATCATAGCCCTTGTTACTTATGGATGGGGACTGCATAAGCAGCAAAAAGAAGAAGGGAACCTGCTCAAGTTCTTAGAAAAATTTGACACTGCTGAATGTGCTTTAGAAACAGCAGACATGCCTTTCGAACCTCATATGCTTAAACCACTTACCCTTCTGGCAAAAGCATTTGAAAATGCTGGAGAGTACCACAAAGCCATTAGTATTTATCTTTTCCTCATTAAAAATATTACCCATGACTCAGGGAAAATAGAACTGATGGAACGTCTGGGGAGTACCTATCTTCATGCAGGATTTCTAGAACGATCCCAGTCCATTTACACAGAAGTTTTACGTAAAAAACCTCGTAATGTTCAAGCCCTTTATGAACTGGGGATCGTGTATGAGATCATGCAAAAATACGATAAAGCCAAAGAGGTCTTAGGGCCTCTCAATATGTTAGGAGAAGAGACAAGATCACTTGAAAAATTCCTGGATTTTTCAGAACTCCTTGCAAATAAAACCTTAGCCATACCCGATAAAGTACAGAGACTCAAACAGATATTAAAAGAAGAACCAAGTCTTTATAGACACATCATCAAAGCACTTTTACTGCTTGATACCAAAAGTGCCTGGGAGAGCATTGATCCCGAACGTATCAAAGAGCTTCTTGACGTCCTTTGGTTCTTACCAAATTCACAACTCGATTTAGATATAATCACATCAAATAAGAAGCTGCAAACACTTTACTATGCGAAAGGGTATCTGCAAGAACCTGCAACCCAAAGTGGTATTTTTAGTGTAGATATGTTAGCGACAGCAAAACAAAATGGCTTTGAAGAGGGGGATTTGGTTTTCTCTTATCTCTGTCAAAAATGTAAACAGAGTTTCCCTGTTTCTTTCAAACGCTGTCCAAATTGTATGGCGATAAATTCTGTTAAAGTTGAGGAAAAAATTGCAAAATCAAGCCCGAAAACAGATTACTCTTTACTCTGATGGTTCTAGTCTGGGAAATCCTGGTCCTGGTGGTTATGGAGGTATCTTGGAATTTAAAGGCGTCCGTAAAGAGTACTTTGGCGGAGATGCACATACCACCAACAACCGAATGGAACTTCAAGCTGTGATAGAGGGGCTAAAGCTTCTTAAAGAACCTTGTGATGTAGAGATCATCTCTGACAGTTCTTATGTGGTCAAAGCCATCAATGAATGGTTGGAAGGCTGGGTGCGTAAGAACTTTGTCAAAGTAAAGAATGTAGACTTATGGAAAGAGTATCTTGAGATATCGAGTCCACATAATGTACGTGGTACATGGGTCAGGGGACACAATGGTCATCCGGAAAATGAACGTTGCGACGAACTGGCCCGTAACGAAGCAGAAAGAATAAAATTAACACTATAGGAGAAATTTATGAATGACTACAGTCAACTGGAAGAACGACTGAACTATACATTTAAAAACAAGCAATTGATTATTGAGGCTTTGACACATAAAAGTTACAAAAAGCCTTACAATAATGAGCGGCTTGAATTTTTGGGAGATGCCGTACTGGACCTCATTGTAGGAGAGTACCTATTTAGCAAGTTCCCAAATTCAAATGAAGGGATACTTTCAAAGATCCGTGCTTCACTTGTCAATGAAAGCGGTTTTACACTTTTAGCAAGAAAACTGGACCTTGGTTCCTACATCTACCTTTCATTGGCAGAAGAGAACAACAATGGCCGCAACAAACCTTCATTACTTTCCAATGCCTTTGAAGCGATCATCGGTGCTATTTACCTTGAAGCCGGTTTAGCTACGGCCAAAGATATATCTATCAAACTCTTAGAAGAGTGTCACCCAAAAATAGACCTTGACTCTCTCTCAAAAGATTACAAAACTGCCTTACAGGAACTCACACAGGCAACCCATGGAGTGACACCCAACTATACGCTTTTAGACTCTTCAGGTCCGGACCATAAAAAAGAGTTTGTCATTGCAGTGACACTCGATGACAAAACCATTGCTACAGCAAAAGGTAAAAGTAAAAAAGAAGCACAACAAAAAGCAGCTGAACTTGCATTAAAGGAATTAAAAGCATGAATACCTTTGGAAAAAAACTCACCCTCACTACTTTTGGTGAATCTCACGGAAAGGCACTAGGCTGCATACTTGACGGTGTACCTGCAGGACTGAAGATAGATGAGGCATTTATACAAAGTGAACTGGACAGAAGAAAACCCGGTAAATCCAAACTCGAGACAGGGCGTAAAGAAGCGGATAAAGTGGAGATCCTTTCTGGTACATTTGAAGGTGTGAGTACAGGTACCCCTATCGCAATGATCATCTTCAACACCAATCAAAAATCCAAAGACTATGAGAATGTTAAAGACCTCTTCCGTCCCGGACATGCAGACTTTACCTACTTTCACAAATATGGGTTAAGAGATTACCGTGGCGGGGGAAGGAGTTCAGCTAGAGAAACTGCTGCACGTGTGGCAGGTGGTGCCATCGCAAAACTGATGCTTAAAGAACTGGGTGTTTCTATACAGAGTGGTCTCTGTGAAGTCGATGGTATCAAAGGGTCCGTACAAGATTTTGAATATGCAAAAAGTTCCAAGATGTACGCCCTTGACCCTGCACAGGAAGCGGCACAGGAAGCTGCGATCTTGGCAGCAAAAGAGAATCATGACTCTGTAGGGGGTGTGGTACTTACGACTGCCACAGGCGTACCTATAGGACTGGGTGAACCCCTCTACTACAAACTCGATGCCATACTTGCAGAAGCAATGATGGGCATCAATGCGGCCAAAGCGGTAGAGATAGGAGATGGTGTTGCCAGTACCCACTTAAAAGGGAGTGAGAATAATGATGAAATTACCTTGGATGGCTTTACTTCCAATCACTCAGGCGGTATGCTGGGAGGTATCTCCAATGGGGATACGATCATCGTAAAAACCCACTTCAAACCGACACCTTCCATCTTTCAAGAACAACAAACGATCACAACGCATGATGAAGAGGTCAAATGTAACCTCAAAGGGAGACATGACCCTTGTGTAGCCATTAGAGGTGCTGTGGTATGTGAAGCCATGATGGCACTGACACTTGCTGATATGACCCTGCTTAACATGGGCAAAAAGATGGACCACCTCACTACTATATACAAAGAGCAATAATGAGCCGGAAAAAATTAGGTTTTGGATTTCTTGTACTGGTCTTTGTTGCCGTACTCTACTATTTTAATCATACGGAACACGTTCAAAACCTAAACAGATTACAAGAAACAGTGAATCTGCAGCTCACTGATATACAAAAAAATGGCTTTACCGTCTCAGATAGAAAGATCAAAAAAGATACCGAACACTTTGTGATCCAAATCAATGATCCCCAAAAAGCTGCTCTGTTTTTAACGCAAAAGGGGATACAGGTTACTGTTGAAGAAGCAAAAGAGCTCACAGGTGTACAGCTAGGTACTGATGTAACGTACTTAAAAGATATGATCACTTTGGAAGTGTATCCACTTACCCTTCCAACCTATTTAAACACTGCTTTCACTGCTGAAAATGACAAAAAAGTCTTAGCACAGCTCAAAGATATGATCAAGAAAAAAATATTCCTTATGCATGTCGATATCGTCCACAGTACCACCACCTTTGAAGGGTATATCAAAGACATTAACGAGCGAATAGAAGGGGAGAAAGAAGTCAAACTTATACTCCAGGGACTGCACTTTTCAGGAGATATCAAAAACGAAAAAATCGTTCAGTATATGCAGAGATTTGAGACACTTCACCTCTATATGAGTGATACGCTAAACAGAACGATCTCGGGGTATCAAAGCCATTATGCGCTTGCAGGACCAACAGCTCATGATTATATGACAGACTACAGCATAAAGAAAATAGAGATCGATGAGGAAGCTGAAGGTTCCCTTCTTGCAGATACTATGGTTCTACACTCTACATCCACTGTAAAAGATGGACTGGCTACAGAAACGCTCAAAGCAAAGATACAAAATCTTGAACTCCTCTTTGAAAAAGAAAAATTTGCGATGCAGACATTACACATGGATATGAAAATAAGTAACATTAATGTAACTACGTTGGAAAAACTACAAAAAACAGATCCAAATAAAGAAAAAGAGATTGATACACAGATAGAAACACTCGTTTCAAATAAGATACATCTTGAAATACCAATGCTTTCTGTTGACAAAGTCACACTTCATGGAAAAGAGATGTATGGATTTACCCTTACTGCCACATTGAATCTAGATGAATCTTTGGATATTCACCGTTTAGGTATGAAATCGAAACATGCTCTAGATAAAATAGATGGGGATATACACCTATCCATGTCGAAAGAGATTCTTACTATGCTTAAAGAAGATCCTGAATTCATGATAGGTTATATGATGTATAGACCGAAAAGATCAGAGGGTCAGAGAATCTATAATATCAACATCATGGATGGCTCCGTGAAGATAAACGGTAAACTTTTAGAATTTTAACACCGGGTCATCCAAACCTTTCACTCTAAACGTTTTACGATGCATTTCACATCGGTCATATTTGAGTAAAGCCTCAATGTGTGCTTTGGTCCCGTACCCTTTATGTTTCTCAAAGCCGTATTCGGGATATTTTTTTGCCATCTCTATCATCTCTCTGTCATGTGTGACTTTAGCCAAGATACTTGCGGCACTCACTTCAGCTACTTTCGTGTCTGCCTTGACCATCGTACTAATGTTCTCGACCCCAAAACTGCTGTTGCCATCAAAAAGGTATTCAACTTCAGTCAAGTGTTTCTGTATACTTTGTAAACCTACCTGTAAACATTTAGAGATACCCATCTCATCGATCTCTTTGGCCGAAAAAGAGACGATGTGATACGCTGAATTTTCGATCACGATCGGGTAAAGTGCTTCACGCTTTTTCTCTGTAAGCTTCTTAGAATCCATCAACCCCTCAATAGGTTTTTTCAACACCACGCCGGCTATCACCAATGAACCGGCCAAAGGACCACGGCCTGCTTCATCTATGCCACATAATGGTTTACTGTGCATCATTCAAAAGAGTCAAAAACTCTTTCCCGTAACGTTCAAATTTCACTTCCCCAATGCCGTGTACTTCAAGCATGGCTTCTTTATCTTGCGGGACCTTCATACTTAAGTCTTTTAAGGTCTTGTCTGAAAAGACGATATAAGGGGGTATCCCTTTTTCAGAGGCTATCTGTGTACGCAGATCACGGAGCTTGTCATATACTTCCACATTATAATCATCAAAATAGGTCACTCTCTTTTTCGTCTCGGCTTTTTGTACGGTAAGTCTCTCTTTTTTAAGTTCGATCTGATGTGCACCTTTGATGACTTCTATACCAAAAGCTGTCAACCGATAGACTTTAAACTCCCCTATCTCAACCGCATTCAATTCCAATAACTTGTCACCTATTGTCAACCATTGTGATTTACTGTATTCATCTCCTATACCATAGACAGAAAGTGTATCATGCCCATTTTGCAATACCCTCTGCTCTTTACTCCCTTTCAATACATCTATCACATAGTGTAAACCAAAACTCTGATCTGTACGTAAAATAGTCGAGAGCAGCATACGTGCTGCTGTGGTAATGTCTATCTTTTCACTTGCAGGTGCGGTACAGTTGTCACATTTGTCTCCACACACTTCCATACGGTCATCAAAATAGGCAGCAATGCTCTGATGCCTGCAATTTTCAGAATTCGCAAAGCGGACCATGCTGTCCAGCTTATTGAATGCATGTTGTTTGTAAGGTGTCTCCGGAAGATCTTCTATAAACATTTTTTGCTGCACGATATCCTGTGCAGAAAAGAGCAAAAGTGTTTCAGAGGCTAATCCATCCCTTCCTGCACGTCCTATCTCCTGATAATAGTTTTCCAATGTCTTTGGCATGGTCATATGTACCACAAAACGGATGTTGCTCTTGTCTATCCCCATACCAAAAGCAATGGTCGCCACCACTATCTGTACCCTGTCAGCTACAAAATCTGCATACGTGCGGTTCTTCTCTTCAGTAGGAAGTCCGGCATGATATGCTTTGGCTTCGATACCTTTGCTTTGCAAAAAGTGTGCTACCGCTTCGGTAGACTTTCGTGAAAGGGTATAGATGATGCCAGACTCATCTGTATGCAGTTTCAAGAATTCCATCAGCTGTGCTCTACCATCTTTGATACGGTGTCGAGCATTAATGGTCAGGTTTTCACGAAATAACGAACCTCTCACACGTTTAGGATCTTGTAACCCCAGGTTGCTTGCGATGTCACTCTCTACCGCATGGGTCGCAGTGGCTGTAAATGCTGCGATAGGTGTGGTGGCAAACTGTTCTTTCAGTAAAGAGAGACGTCTGTAATTTTCTCTGAACTCATGTCCCCACTCACTCACACAGTGTGCTTCATCGATCACGAAAAAGTTGATAGGAAGTTGATGAAGCAAGTTTAGAAAATAGGCATTGGTAAGGCGTTCGGGTGCCACGTAAAGCAGTTTTATCTCACCGGATCTCAGACGGGCTTCTATCTTCTGACTCTCTTCGAGATCCTGCATAGAAGAGAGCATCTCTGCAGCGATACCATTTTCCTTAAGAGCGACTACCTGGTCATGCATCAGTGCCAGCAAAGGAGAGACCACCACGGTAATGCCTTCCATCAGAAGAGTGGGAAGCTGGTAACAGAGTGATTTCCCGCCACCCGTAGGGAGTATCATCAAGACATCCTGTTTTGCCAAAATAGCATCCACTACCTCTTCCTGCAAAGGTCTAAAAGTGCTGTGTCCGAAATAGTGTTCAAGGGTTTCTAATTTATTCATACTGGAAGTGTAGCGTGTCTAAGGTCAAAGAGAGGAAAAACATGTCAAATTGTCATGTTTTTGTAAAAAATGTTACTATTCAAATTGTGCCGTGACCGAAGGGAAAAAATGCCCTTGGGGTACATGTTTTTAGGAAAACTTATACCCTACTCCCCACACGGGATGGAAATAATTCTGTTCATTTTGGGGGTCTATTTTATTTTTAAGCCGGTTAATAGCAACATTCACCGCATTGTCATTGACACCCTCTCCATCAGATCCCCATACCTCATCACGAAGAAAATCTCTTGTAAGTGCCTGATCGATATGTTTCATAAAAGTGTACAGTAGTTTAAATTCAAGGTTTGTAAGAGAGACTGTCTCTCCATCCACACTAAGCACTTTTTTGACCAAGTCTATAGTAAGGTGCTTATATTTTATACGTTCTTGTTTTTGCAGGACTCCCGACCGTTTAAGTAAGGCTTTGACCCGCAGTGTCAACTCTTTAGGAGAAAAAGGTTTACAAATATAGTCATCCCCGCCTGCTGCGAAACCTTCTTCAAGTTCGTAATCTGTGTCTTGTGCAGTCAGAAAGATCACAGGGATATCATACCCTGATTCACGTAAGTAGGCAACAAATTCACTTCCTTCCATCCCTGGAAGGTTACGGTCAACAAGCATAAGTGAAGGATTTTCTTCTTCTAAAAACTGTTCTACATTTTCTGTGGAAAGGAAGCCAGTAACAGT
>Ga0210119_1000028_pt1 | contig 31861 bp, 32 predicted proteins | sample China_Bullhead_C_2_FD_184859 | JGI IMG/M metagenome (GOLD analysis project Ga0210119, IMG submission 184859) | Wetland microbial communities from San Francisco Bay, California, USA, that impact long-term carbon sequestration -... | ecosystem: Environmental > Aquatic > Marine > Wetlands ... | reverse complement strand
TCCTTACGGTGCTGGCGAGATGGCAACAAGAATTGAAACAAGATTCCCAGACTCAACTTCATGTCCATACCTTGGATTTGCTGCATTGATGATGGCTGGGATCGATGGTATCAAAAAAGGTGGTTATGATATGGTTGGACCAATGGATGAAGACCTATTTGAACTTAGCCTTGATGAGATCAGAGAGAAGAAGATCCCTCAAATGCCTCATACACTAAGAGAAGCAGTTGAAGGACTTATCGCTGATAATGACTTCTTGAGACCTGTATTTACTCAAGAGTTCATCGACACATTCCAACACTACCAGTTCGAAACACAGATCTGGCCAGATGAAGGTAGACCAACTGCATTTGAATACATCACAACGTACTCTTGCTAATTTTTCCTTTCGGGCTTCTGCCCGAGAGACACTTCTTTTTTCTTCAAAATCTATCTATAAATTTCATTTTTTAAACTCTTTTTAGTTCATATTTTCTTTTTTAGTTTTCATTATACAACCTCCTATATAGAACATTTTATAAGGTTTTCTATTGAAAGGTACAAATTTATGGTCTACAAACGTCGCTATAGCGGATAACCTTATAAAATATGTTAGATTATAAGGTTTTGGATCATCTATAAACTGTATAGAGTATTTTCCATAAATTTTAATAAATGATACAATAAAGAATAACTATTTTAAGTTTTAAAGGTACTTTATGGATAATTTTTTTCGAAAATATCTTATCTTTCTATTAACTCTTATGCTTGCCGGATGTGTATCTGTGCCAAACAGCAGTTTTGAGGAAACAAAAACTCATTTTTACAAGAGACAGTTTCTAATCTGGATGCTTTCAGACATACAGCCTAAGACCACTCTTGATCGCAATGTCTTTGAAGCAGCAGTTGCAGATGTAAATGAAAATATTGGATCTGTAGATATGGGCATCATGGCAGGAGACCTTCTTAAATCAAGAAGTCATGATGATGATTTTAATTGGTTGATTCAGACACGAAACAAGGCAAACGTAACTAATTGGTATCAGATCGCAGGAAATCATGATGTACGTTCAGGACCAATATTCTACAAATATTTCCCTCAAGCTAAATATTATGCGCTGACATATGGTAACTTGTTATTTCTCTTTTTGTCTGATCAATCTATGGCCTCTCGTACAGATATTTCCGACGATACATTTTTATGGTGGAAAGATATGGTAGAGAGTAACAGGGAAAAGATTATTATCACTGTTAGCCATGCCCAACTTAAAAATAGCGGTCTCACCGGCTCTATTGTTCCAAGTAGGGTTATCCACAACTCAAAAAGATTTGAAACCGTACTGAAACAAGAGAAGGTCGCTTTGTGGGTATCTGGTCACAGTCATTTACCACAGGTGATTTCTGGTCCATCAACGGCTAACAAGAATCTTGGTGGTACATTCTTTGTCAATGTGGGCACAATCGATGATGTATCATTTTTAGATAGTGAATCACGATTCTTCTATTTCCATGATGGATCTGATGTGCTTTGGATACGCTCTCGGAACCATAGCAAGCGGTTGTTCAACAGTGGTCTTGATCTTAAGATACCACTTGGAAAACCATTTTCATTGGGTAGTGGAAAACCACAGGTTTTATAGGTTACGGTACATATATATGTATCAAAGTATGGAGGTTACCATATAAAACGTAAGGCCAGTAAAACTATTTTGTATATCCGCGATACGGTCTTGAATATGGGGCTACATAACTATTGCTGTCAAAGTCATATCCAAATGGGACATATGTATATGGCAACTGATAATAGTTGAACACTTTACTGGTTTTGATCCATCCCATGGACGCAAGTACTTCAGATACATTGATACCTATACCTACATACATCACTCTTTCTTTTTGTTCATAATCATAATAGTTGTTATATCCTCGTGAGTAGTACCCCAGATGAAGTTCTCCGTAACGTAAAAAGTTTGATTCCATACTCTCAAATCCGCTGAACTTTAGAGCAAGCACATATTTCATGGAATTGTACTGGGTAAAAACATCCTCCTCTTTGAAGTCTGGTATATATTCCAGACGAAGATCCAGTTTTTCCTTAACAGAAGGGTACTTCTCTCTTACATAGTAGAACCCTGCACCAACAGTGTTCATGATTAGATCTTCAGAAGAGAATCCTTGTGTCTCACTAAATGAATCTCCCATTTCCATGATCCCTTGAAAGAACCAGGCGCTAAGTGGACCGTAGATCATTGACTCTTCTTCTTCCATTCCCCAATACTCATAAAGAGATGCAAAACCCAGGGACAACAGGTAGGTAGAATATACATGCCCCAGCTTATCAGCACCCCCATATTTTGTATCGTCGCCAAACCAGCCTTCATCAGCCATAACAGGATCTGTTGTAAAATAATCCCAGTTTGCGACACCCCAAGCAGTCACAACAGCGGCACCTATGAGGTTTGTATAGAGGACTCTATAGCGTAGTTCTTCATCTGTGAGGGGCTTTTCCATAGTATATCCTGTAGTAGACGTTACATTAAAGTCAAAGTCTTTTGCTTGTCCTGCTATGAGAGAAGTGCTAAGAGTAAGGATTAAAAGGATGTTTTTCATAATGGCCCTTTTCTGATATTCAACGTGTAAATTATAGCGTACCCCCCCTTTTTTTTCTTTTTCCCATGTACAACAAACCAGTAAACAGTTTATAAAAAAAAATATTGTATGAAAACCTTATAAAATATATAAATTTATAAGGTTTTTCTCCTTTTTTCTTCTTCCCACAATGTTCGTGGGTATGTATCCTAAATATTTGTGATATATGTTGAAGTTTATCTAACATATGTGCAGTATCCGATGATGAAATCTTTTGCCAAAATGACAAATTTTATGGGAATGGCAGAAATATTAGGCATAAAAAAGTATATCCCACAAGATGGTGTGAACATAGAAGAGTATGTAACAGACCATACAATTGATGCTAGCTTTTTCATGATAGAACAATTAGAAAAAATGATACGTACAAACTCAGCACATCAAACAACTGCAGAACTTAGAAAAGTTTTTGGGAAGGTAATGCCATAAACACAAAGTATTGGCTTCGAGATACTTGAGGTTTTACATAGTAAACAGTCTCACTGCCTTCATACTTGTTAAGTTATAATACCAATATGAAAAATTTTACAAGGATGCCCATGGTATACAATGACTGGTTTGAAGCACATGCCAAAAAACATGCAGCAATCGTACAAAAACTCCAAGCCAAAGGGCTTGATGAATTTGACATAGTTCAATACTTCATTTTTGAGAACATGGTTGAGAATGAACCGGACTTTTGTGAACTTTATGCCACAAAAACCAAATGCCACGAGATGTATGAACTCAACTGCTATATGTGCGGGTGTCCTCACTTTAGGTTTTACCAATCACCTCCCACACAAGAAGACCTAGCCTTTCACTCCACCTGTTCCATTAGTTCAAAACGCGGAAAACGCGCTATTAAAGAAGGAGAAATACACCAAGACTGCTCAGGGTGCACCATACCTCACGCTGAAGACTACATATTTAGAAACTTTGATACCGATTGGCGTAAGATGATGAGTAAGGTTAAAAATTAAAGTATAAATTGAATGTTATTTATTAGATTTGGCGTTAGACTCTAAAGACCACTTATCAGTAACACTACAGCCAACATCACAACTCACATGAGGCGTAATGCCCACAGACTCAGGATTGATTGCCACTGTTATTAGAAAGCAGTCATCATCCCCTTTATGGGCAGTAAAGTTGTGTGTACCACAAAACTCTTCATTCATAAGTTCAGCGACTGTGGTTGCATACTTGTAGGCATCTTGTTGTGTTTCAAAGGTCAGATTATTGGTGTATTCACTTTTTTTAAAACATCCACACTCTTTTTCCATTTGTACTGTATACATAGGAGATATCCTTTTAGATATGAGATAATACTTTTTGGCATAATAACATTATTTTCTTATTCTCATACAAAAGATAAATAATACTTTTTCTCGAACCCATCGAGACGAAAAGAACAAGACAAAGAAGAAAATAGAAAACCTTATAAAATATATAAGTTTATAAGGTTTTCATTACTCATTTAGAATAACTACCTACCGCTATAATGACAAAACTTTTCGCAGACGACAACTTTATCTACTACTTTTGCTTTTATTCTCTTTTAGCGCCTTTTCGTAAAGTCTCTTATCTAATATGTTTAGAGGTATATACAGGATGATAGCTCCTAATGCTACATATCCTGAGAAAGGAGCCATCTCAATCCATAAACTACTCGATTCTCCACCTAGTGCATCTTTCAGTGTATCAGCAAATGCAGCATAGGTTCCAAAGAGCATTACTACTAAGAGCAAGAGGCCCATGATATTTTTTCTGATCTTGTAGTTATGTAGATAACTCATACTGTGTCCTGTTTTTTAAGTGAGGGATTATATCTTTCTTTCAAAGAATCTAGAAATGATTCTACAAGTCCATATTCTCAAAGAAGGATAATTGCGTACTTACAGTATATTCTATGTTAGATTATGTTGTGCTTGTCATTAGATGATACTCTCTCCCAAAGTTCTTCGAAGAATTTTTGTTTGCTGATGGAGTTCGGTCTCAAAACTAAAACCTTATAAAATATATAACTTTATAAGGTTTTCATCATGTTTTATATCTTTAACCTTTATAGAACACTAGTGCGTAAACAACTTCTTCTCTTCCTCTTTTCTAAAGAAAGTAAAATATGCCCAAAGCGTTGTGCCATAGATAAAGATAGACATCATCACCACTCCCGTAGTGACCACTTCAAAAAGCTCTTTATGCTCAAATGATGCAGGGATCATATGTACAAGGATGATAGAAAGTGCCCCTTTCATTCCTGAGAAAGTAAGGATAAACCACCCTTCAAATCCCACCGGCTTGATCTGTTCCAGCTTACTGCCCCAAAAAGCGAATTTTGCCATAGAAACCCCACGGATCAATGTCGTAATGATGAACATAGTGAATATCTCTACTTTATACTCCCAGAACTTCTCTAGACTTACCATCTCTGCTAAAACAAAGAAGATCATGACTGCCGCAATATACCCAAACTCTTTTGCCATTTCATAAATATACTCCATACGTTCAGAAGTGGTCGAGTCAATACCATGCAGACGAAGTTTCTGTAAAAATGTTTTGCTTTTTTTCGCTTCCTCTTCATCCAACGTCTTCATGTCGATATCGATCCAAGCCTTGGTTGCGATGATCGCCGTGATCAACGTCAAGATACCACTGACATGAAAATGCTCAGCTACCACATATGCAAGATACGCTTCGATGATAAAAACAAAAAGCTCTCCTCTTTTATCATCAATCAGTTTCATCAGCATATAGAAGAGATATCCAAGGCCGATCCCCATCCCTATACTCACTGCAAAAACACGTATCGCATCCATTGCCGCTTCACCTGCATCTATCGTACCGCTCATCATCCATGGCAGTCCAATGAAGAAAAAGGCGATAACAGCAGTAGCATCATTACCCAAAGATTCACCCTCGATCAACACTTTGATATCATGCCCGATACCCTTAAAACGAGAAAGTACCGACTGTACACTCACCGCATCAGTAGCCATATTGATGGCAAAGAGTGAGACGTAAGCGCCAAGTGTCAGCCCTTCAAAGATCCCGAAGTAGTACATACTTGCCCCGGTAGCAATAGAAAGAGCCACGGCGATCACTGCCAAATAGAAGATGCTCCAGCCATGTTTTTTAATGTCAGAAAAATGCAAATGTAAAGCATCACCCATGAAGATAAGAGGGATACAAAGCAATATGATGGTATCAAAATAGTGTGGAAGGTCTATCGGTACTGCTACGGGTACATAGGTGTAGATCGTATATGAACCTATGAGCAGTAAAAAAACCGAAGGTATCTTGAATTTGTTGGCTAAGGCATCTGAAAAGACAACCAGTCCCAGTATAGTGATAAGTATGATCTCTGGTGCGAAACTATGCATTATTTTCCTTTAATAGTATTATGTTAAAAGCTTTTGCAGTTCATGTAGACTTCGATAGCCTTTTTGGCATACCATGTGTCCCTCTTCATCTATGACGACCACCGAAGGAAATGCATTGGCACCCATAGAACGTGCTTTTGCAAAATCATGTTCCATCAGAAGCTGTGCTCTGTCACTTTCATAGAACGTTCTAAATTCTTTTTTATCTGACTCTGACCTATGCAATAAACGGGTTAAGATCTCTAGGTTTGTGATATCTTCTGTTCTGGTATAAAATGCTTCTTGTATCGTATGCAGATAGGCAAAAGCACTTTGCATTCCGAAAAGTTCTCTGACGGTTATCACTGCTTTACAAGCAGGATACGTGTCGTAGTCAAAAAACGCTTTTTCAAATAAATTGTCTGAAAACAGTTGTCCTGTTCTTTGTGAAACTTGTTCCCAATGTCCTTTTAGATACGCTTTTGCACTCTCATCCCAAGGCATTTGACCTTTGGTACGTAACCCGCCTAAGACCAAGGAGAACGTATATTCATCATTCAGTGTAGTACATAGTTCTTCTATCACAGGCGCAAATCCCCAACACCATGAACACATGGGGTCAAGCACAAAGATCAACTCTTTTTGCATTTTAGAACAGGGTACCACTGTCGTTAGAAACAGGGGTCAAAGGCACTTTTCGTTTAGGATGTAAAGGATCCTCTTCTTCAACCATTTCTTCTTCAGAAACCGGATCTTCATCGATATTGATCGTAGGTGCATACCCTATCTCTCCATCTTCAGGATCGATATCTTCTCGGATCTCCATCTCTTCTTCTAAGAGTTGATCATATTCGTCATAATTCCGTACTGTTTTTTTGTGACTGTCAGGCAGTGGAGAATTTTGTGTGTAAAGTTCTGACTTGCCCTGATACTCACCTCTATATACACCTTCAGGTATATTAAATGACCGTTTTGTCTCAGGATACAACTCTAATAATTTTTTATAGTAAAAAGAAAATGCAGGTGCAGCCAGTGCACCTCCTGTCGCTCCGCGTCCTATGCGACTATTGTCATCCCGACCGAACCAAACAATGGTTTCAATGGTTGGGGAGTACCCACAGAACCATGCATCAATGTTGTTGTTGGTCGTTCCCGTTTTCCCTGCAAGTTCTATGCCTTCTACTCTTGCATTTCTACCTGTACCTCTTTTAACGACATCCATCAAAACATCTGTCATCAAGTAAGCCTGTTCAGGCGTGGTAAAATCTTCTATCTCTTTAGGACGTGTTTCATAGATCACTGCACCCTCTTTAGAGATGATCTTACTTACAAGTCTTGGCTCTATCATATGACCTTCATTCGCAAATACTGAAAATATCTGTGCCATTTTCAGTGGACTTAAGCCAAGATTACCTAAGGCTATGGACATGTCTCTAGGGATATGCGGCACATCTAAAAACGCCAATCTTTTACGGATGGTACTGACACCCAGATCAGATACCAGGTTAATGGTTGCAAGGTTACGTGAATGTACCAATGCTTCCCTGAATGGAACAAATCCTTTAAAGTCACGTTCATAATTCTTAGGTGCCCAAATTTTTGGTTTACCATTCTGATAATACTGGAAGGTTCTTGCCAGGTCTGTCAAAGGACTTGCAGGATTGTACCCCATGTCTAATGCTGTTTGGTAAATAAACGGTTTAAATGCAGATCCAGGCTGACGCTTTGATTGCGTCACACGGTTATAGGCAGATTTTTCATAATCTGCCCCGCCGACCATCGCTAAAATATCGCCTGTTTTACTCTCTACAGCTACAAATGCTGCATTTAATGTAGAGGTTTCTGCTTTTTCTTTATATTTATCCAGTGCTTTCTTGTAGGCAAAATCAACCGCTTCTTTTGCAATGGCTTGCTGTTTCATATCTACAGTGGTGTAGATCTCATAGCCACCGGTACGAATATCACCCAATTTCCCTTTAAAACGTCTCAGTACTTCATCTACAATACCAGGTGCTATATTTTGGGTTAAAGAGGTCTTATGGACTTCAGGGGATTCTTTGACTGCTTTAAGATAATCACTTTGTGTGATCCACCCTATGCTTTTCATACGATAGAGTACATTGTTTGCACGGTCCAAAGCACGTTTGTAATGTTTAAGTGGATTATAAAAACTCGGTGCATTTGGCAAACCTACTAAAATGGCCGCTTCTTTGAGCGTCAACTCACTCAGTTCTTTATGAAAGTACCCGTTTGCAGCTGTTTTAACACCAAAGTAGTTATTTCCATAGGATATTTCATTGAGGTATCGCTCAATGATATCTTCTTTACTTAACTCATGTTCGATCTTCAGTGCCAAGATGGCTTCTTTGATCTTACGTGCAAGTTTCTTTTCGTTTGAGAGTATTTTATTCTTGATAAGCTGTTGGGTCAGCGTACTTCCACCTTCAACAAAAGCACCTGCTTGTATATCTTTGACTATCGCTCTGAGGATCGCATCCGGATTCACCCCATTGTGTTCAAAGAACTGTGTATCTTCCATCGCCACAAGTCCTTCAACAAGGAAACCTGGGATTTCATCATAACGTGCGTAAAGACGGTGTTGCTCTTTAAAAACATAGGCAAGTTTCTCACCATGCCTATCATAGACGATCGAAGAAGTTTCGGGCTTATAGTTAATGAGTTTATCTGCATCTAAAGATATCTCTTCATAGGCATAAATAAAAGCTGCAGTCAATGCCACGCCAAATAGCATTGCTAAGATAATGGAACCTTTTATTAAACTGTTGAACACACAGACCCTTTATAATTGATATATTTTTTTATTGAATGTTTATTGTACCGTGTTATGGCTAATGAGTGCTAACGCATGCCTGATCTTCTTCACAGAGACACCCAAATTCAGTATTACCCTTATGATAGGCTTTGCCACCGTAGGCTGACGGATCGCTCCTACCAGATATCCTTGGGCCATCAATCCTTTTTGCACAAACATTGCATGCTCATTACTTGGCATCTCAATAGGCACAATAAGACTTTGGCAGTTTGTACCCAACTGTTTTCTTACCGCCATCTGTCGTTCGAGGATCTTCTTTGTATATTTTTCTGCATTTTTACGTATATGTTTGACATTGACCAACGCCAATGCCGTATCAAACACAGAAGGTGCCGTAGAATAGATGATAGGTTTTGCTCTGTTCACCAAAAAACTGATCACATTTTTGGAAGCCAATATATAGGCCCCATAAGAACCATAGGCTTTACCCAGTGTCCCCATCTTTATATGTCTCTCATTGATGGTAATGCCATAATACTCAAAAATACCCAATAGATTGAGTCCAAGTACTCCCGCACTGTGTGCTTCATCTACGATCAGCAGTGCTTCAACTTCATCGGCAATGCCAAATATCTCTTTCTTGCAAAGATCTCCACCCATTGAGTAGATACCTTCTACTGCAATGATCTGTCTTTTGGCTGGATGTGCTGCTAACTTTTCTCTCAGATCATCCACATCATTATGGGAAAAAGTAACAACCCTGTCTCCCAAAAGTTGTGAAGCCATCACACCAGAGGCATGGTACTCTTCATCCATGAAAAGCATATCTCCTTTACGAACCAGTGCTTCGATGAGTGACATGTTTGCCAAAAATCCGGAACCGACTACAAGTCCTTCTTCAAAGCCATTATACTCTGCCATGGTCATCTCAAAGATCCTGTGTATAGGATGATACCCATTCACCAGCATACTGGCTTTGGAACTGACTGTTTCATATTCGTTCACCAGTTTCACTGCTTTTTTAAACTGTTTTTTATTGAGTGACAAACCCAGATAATCATTGGAAGCCAGATCATCCAATCTGTCATCAAAAAGCTTACGCTCTCTAAATCGTCCCGCTTTTTTAAGGGCTTTTAATTCGTTTTCATACATCTTAACTTCCAACCTTTATCCATGGTAAGAGACTTTCCACTTGCAGTCCCATCGCCGTGCTTTCATACCCGTCTACCGATTTGATGTATTTTTTGCAAAAACCTTCGACCATACATCCTCCTGCTTTACCCTGCCATAGTCCACTCTCAAGATATCTTTCCAGATCCTCTTCCTCAAACTTTGAAAAATGATAATGCGTAGCAGAGATATCTGAAAAGGCAAGGCGCTTTGACCTGTAGTGAGCAGAGGAGATGATAGAGATAGTCGAACCGCTCTGAATGTTTAAAATGCGTCTTGCATCTTCCACATTTTTGGCTTTTCGCAAGATAGTCCCATCTGCAGCTGCGATGACCGTATCTGCACAAAGCAAAGGGTTATCCAAGCCAAACGCACGAATGGCTGCATCTAACTTACCTTTACTTGCGGTATAGACAAAATCTTTTGCAATGGGTGTGGTGATCTGTTCTTCATCATACTCTACTGACTTTTGCATAAAATCGATGCCAAAATTATGGAGAAGCAATGCCCTGCTTTCAGAAGATGAACATAAATAGATCATTACAGTCCTCTAAGAGATACACCTAACCATAATGCTACGATTCCTAACACAATATTGATCGGTAAAAGTAAATGAGGAATGAAACTCATCTGTGCTTTAGCAAGTGCAACATCACCTTGAGAAAATAGCTTCCATGCTTTTGCACGTTTGATATACATATAGGTGTAATTTACAGCCATGATCGTCCAAATGATCTCTTTAGAAAGAAAAAGCGATTTTAGATCACCATGGTGTCCGCCTGTAGCTATCGCCATCATCAAACCTGTGACAAATAAGATCGCAATAAAAAGCATAACAAGATTAAAAAGTCTACCTGTGATCTGCAAGGTGATACCTAATCTCTGCTTGGGTACCAACATAGAAGCCTTTACATCATTTTGCAACATCTCTGATGCAGTCACTCCACCTCTTTGAATGACGGGATGGACCGCTACACGGATAGCAATCATACCGCCTACCCAGACAAAGGCAGAAAGCACATGTAAAAAAACGATCAAATGTCCATAGTTGTTAAATAATTCTGTCATATTAATTTCCGCCTTCTAACACTTCACTCAAATAGACTTTTGCTTCTTCTAGCGCTGTAGTGATCTTACTTGGATCTTTTCCGCCTGCCTGTGCAAAGTCAGGGCGTCCACCGCCACCACCGCCAACGATCGGAGCGATCGACTTGATCCAGTCACCTGCTTTGATCGGTGTATTTTTAGAGCCTGCAGCAAGCATCACTTTGTCACCTTTTTTCATAAAGAGCATCACAGCAATGTTCTCATATTTATTTTTGAGCTCATCGATCATAGTTTTAATGTCACCATTTTCGACTTCTTCTACGATGACATTTACACCATTGACTTCGACTGCACTCAACTCTTTTTGAGAACTGCTCATTGCTGAAGCCAATTCACCTTTCAGTGTTTTCACCTGCTCTTTGAGTTTAGCGATACCTGCTATCGGATTTTGATTCTTGAGTTCTGTTTTGATCTCATTGAGTTCATCTCGTAATGCATTCACCACTTCTCTTGCAGCATTTCCACAAACAGCTTCTATACGTCTCACACCAGCACTTACACCACTCTCTTTAGTGATCATGAAAAGACCTATCTGGGCAGCATTCTCTACGTGTGTACCACCACATAACTCTATAGAATCTCCGGCAAAACTGACGACGCGTACTTCATCACCATACTTTTCGCCAAAGAGTGCCATAGCCCCAGAGTTCTTCGCTTCATCGATGGACATCACTTCTGTTTTACCTGGGATAGCTCTAGAAACTTTATCGTTCACCCATGCTTCCACTTTAGCTATCTCTTCTGCCGTCATTGCTTGTGGATGAGAGAAGTCAAAACGCAATCTTTTGTCGTCATTGAGTGAACCCGCTTGAGCGATATGATCTCCCAAGATCTCTCTCAGCGCTGCATGAAGCAAGTGTGTTGCCGAGTGATGTTTCTCTATCTCGGCACGGCTGTTATCTACTACAGCTTCTACCTCCTCACCAACACTCAACTTACCTTTGACTTCAGAAAGGTTCATCTCTAGGAACTTTCTCGTATCAAGTACTTTTACATCTGTATTGAGTGTTCCACGATCACCTGTCTGTCCACCTGATTCTGCATAAAATGGTGTTTTGTCAAGAAGGACCCAACCTTTACCATCGATACTCTCTACCTGTTTAAAGTCATCATCTAGCAGAGCCAATACTTTTGCGCTTGCAGTTGTGCTTTCATAGCCTACAAACGCGTTGACATCAAACTGTTCTTTAAGTGCCTTAAAATCACCTGTCTCTGCAGCATCACCCGTACCTTTCCAATTCGCTTTTGATTGTGCCTTTTGTGCTTCCATCTTTGCATCAAAGGCATCTATATCAAGCTTGATATTTTTTTCACGAAGCATATCTTCTGTCAGGTCAAGTGGGAAACCATAGGTATCATAGAGTTTAAATGCTACTTCACCATTAAAGGTATCAGAAGTATTTTTCAATTCTTCATTGAAGAGTTTGATCCCTGCTTCGATCGTATCAAAGAAACGCTCTTCTTCCATCTTCATGGATGTTTTAATCGCTTCAGCTCTAGCCGGTAGATAATCATACTGTTCACCCATCTTATCGACCAATGTATCCACCAATTTGTACATGAACGGTTCACGTAATCCGAGCAGGTATCCGTGGCGGATGGCACGGCGCATGATACGACGAAGTACATACCCGCGTCCTTCTTTATCAAAGTTTACCCCTTGAGCAAGCAAGAAAGAACATGAACGTAAATGGTCTGCTATCACACGGTAAGAAGCAGAATTAGGTGCCTCATAATCATAAGGTGTACCTACGAGTTCACCGATCTTCTCCAAGAAAGGCATAAAGAGTGAAGAGTGGTAGTTATTTAACTTACCCTCTTTAATGGCAACCACTCTCTCAAGTCCCATACCTGTATCGATGCTAGGTTTAGGCAGTGGTGAAAGTGTACCGGTTTCATCACGGTAGTACTGCATGAATACCAGGTTCCAGATCTCTAAAAATCTATCACCCTCTCCGCCCATTTTGTCTTCTGGACCATTAAAGTTTTCTTCACCCTGGTCATAGAAGATCTCAGAAGAAGGACCGCAAGGACCGGTATCACCCATCTGCCAAAAGTTATCTGCATCGCCAAAACGCAAGATACGATCTGCTGCGATATGTTCCTTCCATAGCTCTTCAGCTTCATCATCACTATCATGTACAGTCACCCAAAGCTTTTCTACAGGAAGGTTCAAATACTTCTCACTCGTAATGAACTCCCATGCATAAGCAATAGCCTCTTTTTTAAAATAATCAGCAAAAGAGAAGTTCCCCAGCATTTCAAAAAGTGTATGGTGACGTGCTGTATAACCGACATTGTCAAGGTCATTGTGCTTTCCACCTGCTCTTAAACAGGTTTGTGAAGAAGTAGCACGAGGTATCTCAGGGATAGGCGCTTCACCCGTAAAAATGTTCTTGAACTGTACCATACCTGCATTGGTAAACATAAGTGTCGCATCGTCTGGTACGAGTGGTGAAGATGGTATAAGCTGATGCCCTTTACTTTGAAAAAAGTCTAGAAATTCTTTTCTGATATCCATGATAAAATGATCCTAAAATTGTGTTATAAAAATTAGTGATATTTTATCTAAAATGTGGTTATTGGTAGGTAAAGGAGGATATTTTGTTTCATTTTATGCTTCTTCCACTTCACTAGTTGTGGAAGAAGTTAATGAGTAAATACTACATATAAGTATATCTCATCTCAATAGATATCAAATAATGTACAACCATCATACAGACTTCCATCTTCGATAAAACCATTAAAATCCAAGAGTGGGTCATAACTTGTAGTGCCTGATGAAAGAATCGTACCATCTTTAACGCATTCAAAGTAGATATCGTTTATACCTGCATCCGTAAATGGGTCATTATCATATTCAATAAATAGATCATCTACAATACCGTTTGTGACTAAATCAAAATTACAATTATCTCCAACAATGTCAAATGTAAATGCACCTTCAAAATTAGTGACACCGCTTAAACCACTGTCACAATGATAAATGATACCACTTACACCATTACCAAAACCATCTGTAATAAAATATGTTTCGGGTACCGGTCCATCCTCATCACCTCCACCCCCACAGCCACTCAATGCCATAACAGATAATCCCGACAGTATCAACATCATAAACTTTTTCATGATCAATCCTTTTCCTTTTAATTTAAACAATCATATCCCATAATCGTGTCAGATTTGTGTCAATAATGCAGCGATCTTCTCACTGCCGTTTTTTTCAACGATCTCCACAAGCCCCCTGCTTTTCTCTGACAGGTTTTCATCCAACAGTGCCAGGACCTTCTCTGTCTCTATCTCATTTTCCCTCATGATCCATGCAAGGTCTTTTTCAACCAGGAACTGTGCATTATAGAACTGATGGTCACTCGCAGCATGCGGGTAAGGAATGTAGAGCGTAGGTACAGCAGTGGCAGAAAGCTCCCAGAGGGTGGAAGCACCCGAACGTGCTATGGCAAGATCTGCTTCCTTCATATAGTCTGCAAGTCTGTCCGTAAAACCGAACACTTCTGCCTCTATACCCAGCTCATCATAGGCATTTTGTACCTCATCAATGTTGTTTTGACCTGCCTGATGAATAATTTTAATCCCTCTCTCTTTGAGTTGGGGTGCTATCTGCAGAGCCAGTCTGTTGATAGCCTTTGCACCCTGAGACCCCCCGAGAAAGATGATCGTTCCGACCTTATCTCGTATGCGGGCATTATCAAAAAATATTTGCTTGATCGGATAGGCTTTGATGGGACTCTCTTCCAGATACGAAGAGATAAATGCTGCAGCATGAGGCTTGAGTAGTTTGTTGAGCGAACCCAATGCTGCATTTTGCTCATGGATGACTAAGGGGATACGCAAGATCTTGGCTGCAAACGCAGTGGCTGCAGCAGAAAAACCACCCACTGAAAAGACCACTGTGGCCTTATGTTTTCTTAAAAGTCTGATGGCTTTGATGGTTGCTTTGAACATCATAAAGAGTGATTTTACTTTACCTAAAGCTCCCTGATTCACAACACCACGTGTCTCAAAAAAGTATTTGTATGTAAAGTCATCATCATCTTCAAACCACTGTCTGTCCTGTCCTTTGGTTGAACCGATGTAGATAAGTGTTTCATCATCTAAATGTTCTTTGACTGCTTTAATGATGGCCAAATGTCCACCAGTTCCGCCACCTGTCATCACGATACTCATCTCATACGTCCTTTAGCATCTCTTGGTACTTTTTTAGATACCATCAACACCATACCTATAGCGATACACGAAGCCCATATATGTGAACCTCCATAACTTAAGAACGGTACGGCAATTCCTTTAATTGGTGTGATCCCGGAGATACCGTAAGAGTTAAGTATAAATGCCAATGCGATCAGTAACCCTACACCTATAGAAAAAAGATAATACATGGGATTTTTTACTTTTGAAGCGATCTTAAAGATACGAAATACGATAAATAACACTGTCAGTGTAACCAACCCAAGCCCTAATAACCCTAACTCTTCTGTGATCCCCGCCAAAATAAAGTCTGTATGTACTTCACTTAAATACCCTAATTTAAACTGTCCATTGCCCAGACCTTTGCCCCAAAAACCGCCATTATGAATGGCATTGAGAGAATTAGATATCTGATAAGGCTCTTTTCCTACTTCTATACGAAGGTTTTGAACCGATTCAAAAGGTAAAAGTGAGAGTATATTGTCTTGTACCGTCCCCCACCAGCTTTTGATCCGTGCCATACGGTGAGGTGCGAGGAAAATGAGTGCTACAAAGGCTAACAAACCACCAGAAAGCAGTGTTAAAAAGAACTTCCAGGAACTCCCGATAAACAAAAACAGTACCATGAGTGTCGCTCCCAGTACCACCACTTGACCCAGATCTTTTTGAAATACGGCAATGATAACGACTGCCACCATAAACACAAAAAGATACGGCGTAAAAGTACTTACTTCTTCCCAAAATCCCATTTTTGTTTTGTTTAGTAATTTACGAGAAAAACTCCATGCCAAAAAGAAGACGAAACCTACTTTAAAGAATTCAACAGGGGCAAGGGACATCGGTCCTACACGTATCCATCGTTTGGCACCTCCTACCGCTGTTACAAGTGAAGAAGGTAAAAACTGCATGGCTATCATCAAAATAAAAAAGAGGACAAATAATGACAATCCGATACTTGAAAACCATTTGTCAGGATCCATTCTACTTAAAAGAACCATCGTTCCAAAGCCTATAAAGACAGCCATACTTTGCCGCATAAAAAAGTGAAAGTCTGCATAATCAAAATGCAGTACGGTATACGCAGAGAGAGAATAGCTCATCACTAATGAAAGTGTTAAAAGTGCCATGACACCTGCTAGAAGGGGTTTGTCTATCATATCATATTCTCTTTCTTTTATTCATTGGTATTTTATCAGATTTAACAGATAACTTTGATAAAATTACACTCTATAAGAGGGAAATATGAATAAAGAAATACAAAATAAAGCAATACATCAAAGAAAGAATAAAATTTCTTTCCTTTTTTTACTCTTGTTGCTTGCAATGGGTATGTTCTTATTTTCAGTAGTGAAAACCATCTCTTCAGACAGACGTATTCCCAGCTATAATACAACTATTTATGACCGTTCATTTCGCGGATCTATCATCTCTGAAGATGGTTACACGCTTAGCAGTTCAGAAAAAACCTATCAGGCAGTGGTACGTGGGGCAAGTATAGATCCTGACAAAAAAGCACTTTTTGTCAAACTCTTCAGTATCTATAGCGGTATCCCTGAAAAAAAGATCCTTAAAAGGTTTAAAAATCGTAAAGGTAAAGAGATCAAGGGCAATATTATCCTCTCTAAAACCATTAATGCACGTTCAGCGATGCAGCTTAAATCCCTTGCTTATAAATTACGAAAACTGGATGTCTTTCAGTCCATCAAAACCCGTAGCGGCATAGAAGTGCTCTATGGTTTGGATATCATAGAAAATGGTGAAAGCAGACGTTTCCCCCTTGGTGATGTTTTAAGTCCTATATTAGGCTATGTAGGTGATGAAAGTGATGGTAGGTACACGCGTCCCTCAGGGAAAAAAGGTCTTGAACGTGCGTATGAAAAACATATTACATCAAAGAAAAATGGGTATTTTCAAGGTAAACGTGATGTTGTCGGCGCAGTCATCCATGACAAGAACAGTATTAAGATGCAACGTGTAGACGGACTGGATCTTCACCTCAACATTCCTCTTGCTTTGCAAAGACGTGTTGAACTTATGATAGACCAAATGAAACAGAGCATTGATGCCGATGAGATCATCGTCGGCGTGATGGAGAGTGAGACAGGTAAAATACTGAGCATGGCAAGTTCTGAACGCTACAACCCGTCTCACATCAAGCAAAACGATATCCCTGCACTTGTGCCAAAATTTACAGAGTACCCTTATGAAGCAGGTTCAGTACTTAAACCGTTTACGATCGCAATGGCACTTGACAAAAATAGGATTACCCCTGACACATGGTTTAAGACAGGATATAAAAGATTTGACATTACAGGGGGACAGCATGTGAGTGATGATGATTATTTTGAGTCTCTCCCCGTAACAGATATCGTGGTACACTCTTCCAACATCGGTACATCACAAATTTCATGGCTACTTACAGGTAAAGAGTTTAGAGAAGGTCTACTTAAGTTTGGTATAGCCCAAAAGACAGGTATAGACCTCTCACGTGATCTTCCGGGTTCTCTTAAACCTCTTAGATTGCTCGATCATAAAATGCATAGAGCAAACTCTTCATTTGGCTATGGTATGATGGTGACATTCACTCAACTGCTTAAAGCCTACTCCGCCTTCAACAATGATGGTTTAGCCGTTACGCCTCGTTTAGTAGATTACCTGCAAGATGCAAAAGGCAAGCACTATACCCTTCCTCCTAAAATTGGAAATATGCAAGCCATCAGTAAAAAAGCTGCCAATCAAGTACATGACATCCTTTTAGAAGTGGTCAAGCGTGGTACCGGTGTCAAAGCACAGTACCCAGGCTTAGAAGTAGGTGGGAAAACAGGAACAGCGCACATCGCCAAACATGGTCGCTATGTGAGAGAGTACCACAGCAGCTTTTATGGTTTTGCCAACGACAAAGAAGGGCATAAATATACGATCGGCGCATTGGTGATACGTGCTAAAAAACCCTATAAATACTTTGCATCACAATCAGCAGTACCTACATTCAGAAGAACACTGGACATACTTGTAGAACTGGATTATCTTAAACCTGAAGGTGGTCTGGAAATTGCCAGTCCGGAGATCAAAGTGGAACCCAAAAATCCTCCTGAAATGATACGAGAACCCGCAGTACCGCAAAAAGAAAAAAAGAAAAAAGTGACAGTAGCACCCGTGAAAAAACCGACGCCATCGGTCAAAGAACTTTTTAAACTTGAACCAAAAGCAAAACCCAAACCTGAATCTAAACCTGAACCAGTCAACATAAAGCCTGCGAAAGATAAATCAACGCATGAACTTTTTGAAGAGCTCTTTTAGATCCACAAATTATCGATCAATCTAGGTTTGCCTACCCATGCAGCAACGAGAATGATCGTATTTCCTATCTCCACAGTATCAAGTGCATTAAATTCTCTATCGACGATCGCCACATACTCAACCTGATCCGTCTCTTCAAGCACGATCAACATCTCTTTTTTGATCACTTCAACATTGAGTTCCCCTGCCATGACCATTTTGGTTGCACGTTTGAGTGAGCGGGCAAGAGAGAGTGCACGCGTTTTTTCTTCCCCTTGTAAGTACACATTACGACTGCTTAAAGCCAATCCATTCTCATCTCTTATAATGTCACAAGGAATGATATTCACATCCATAAAATAATTTTTGACCATCTGTGTGATGAGTGCCAGCTGTTGTGCATCTTTTTTTCCAAAGTAGGCATTCGTTGCACCACTGAGATTGAGTAGCTTCATGACCACTTGAAGCATACCATCAAAATGACCTGGACGCTTTTCACCTTCTAAAATATACCCACGAATAGCAGGTGCCCCTATACTCAGTTCATCATTTTCATACATCGCATCGATCGTCGGCATAAAAAGTATATCTACTCCTGCCAATTTGCATATCTTTGTGTCCGCTTCCTCTTTACGGGGATACGCATCTAAGTCCTCCCCTTCCAAAAACTGTGTAGGGTTGACGAAAACAGATACGATGAGATGATCATTCTCTTTTTTAGCCTGCTTTATGAGTGAAAGATGTCCATGATGCAATGCTCCCATTGTAGGAACAAAACCTATAGAACCCGATAATGCATTTTTTGCTTCCTGTAAAGCCTCTATTGTCTGAACGATAACCATCTCTAACCTCATATTTCACTATATTTTGATAAAATCATATCAAAATTACACTAGGTTTTTACTATGGATGCATACGAATACAGCGAATTACTCAAATCACTTACTATTAAAATGGACAATATTAAAAATATTGTTAAACCAGAGCTCTTGCAAGAGAGACTTAAAGAGATCGAAGAGATGCAGCAAGACCCTGATTTTTGGAATGATGCGACCAATGCAGGAAAGATCTCTCAGGAAAAAACCAAAGCTGAACGTATATTGGCTACCTATAACAATGCCTATGATGCCGTACATGATGCCAGTGAGTATTTTGAACTTTCTAAAGCAGAGAATGATGAAGAGACCTTGGAGATGCTCTATGAAGATGCAGAAAGCTTAGAGGAAAGTACCAATGCACTTGAAGTTCAGATGATGCTCAGTGGTGAACATGACGGTGCCAATGCCATCATCTCTATACATCCGGGAGCTGGCGGAACAGAATCACAGGACTGGGCAAGTATACTCTACCGAATGTACTTGCGTTGGGCAGAAAGACATGACTTTAAAATAGAAGTACTTGATTATCAGGCCGGAGAAGAAGCGGGTATCAAAGATGTTTCTTTCATCATCAAAGGTGAAAATGCCTATGGTTACCTGAAAGTAGAAAACGGTATCCACAGGCTTGTACGAATCTCTCCTTTTGACTCCAATGCCAAACGACATACTTCATTCTCTTCGGTAATGGTTTCACCGGAAATAGATGATGACATAGACATCACCATTGAAGACAAAGACTTGCGTGTAGATACCTACCGTGCCTCGGGTGCAGGTGGACAACATGTCAACAAAACAGAATCAGCTATCCGTCTTACACATATACCGACAAATATCATCGTACAGTGTCAAAATGACAGAAGCCAGCATAAAAATAAAGCTGCAGCCATGAAGATGCTCAAATCCCGTCTTTATGAGTATGAAATGGCTAAAAAACAAGCTGCTTTGGATGGTGTAGAAAAATCAGATATAGGATGGGGACATCAGATACGCTCTTATGTCATGCAACCCTACCAGCAAGTCAAAGACACAAGGTCCAACCAAGCCTTTACCAATGTAGATGCCATACTTGATGGCGATATAGACAAAATGTTAGAGGGTGTGCTTATCGCACAAGCAAGATAGATACACAAGTCTAGCTACTTTTGTTCCTCATCCTTTTTTTGCGTATATTTAGAAATCGTTTTTGTGATCACTATGGCTGCAACAAAAGCCAAAAGCACCATAGAGGTAGTATAGAGTGCATTCATTAAATCTATTTTCATACTTTCTCCTTGAGTATTTTATCTTCGATCTTATAAGCAACATCACAACGCGCTTCCATACTATCATCATGGGTGACCAGCAAAAGTCCTGCACCTGTCTCTTTAATGTAATCTAACAGTACATCCATCACAAGTTCGGCTGTCTCTTTGTCCAAATTCCCCGTAGGTTCATCGGCAAAGATGATACGGGGCTTTTTACTCAATACCCTTGCGATAGAAACACGCTGTTGCTGTCCTCCTGAGAGTTCACCTATCTTTTGGTTCATCAGTTCTTTGATCTCTAGTTTTTCAAGTATGGCATCATCTATTTTCTCAGCACTTAACATACTGGCTACTTCGATGTTTTCCAGTGCACTCATACCTTTAAACAGGTAATGGAACTGAAAGATGATCCCTATATCATAACGTCGTAATGCTTCAATAGCCTTATCATCAAGCGTATAAAGATCTTTCCCTAACAATGTTACACTGCCTTTATCAGGTTTGATAAAAGTTGAAAATATATGTAAAAGTGTAGACTTTCCACAGCCGCTTCGACCAATGATTGCTGTACTTTGTGATGGCTTTAAAGAAAAATTTACATCGTGAAATAAAAGGGTATCAAACCCGTGAGAAATATTTTGCGCTTCCAATAAAGATTGGGACATTTGTTGCCTTTAAACTATTTTGCAAGTATGGATTTCGTTCCACTTCATGGCATATTCTAACATAAAAATGTGATGGATAGTTTGAGAAAAAGAGGAAAAAACAGGAAAGACTCTGTCCAAGCTCTCAGCTTGGACAGAAAAAAGAATAAGGGAAGCCCCTTATCCCATTTGTGCAGCAACTTCAGCAGCAAAATCTTCTTCTGCTACTTCAATTCCTTCACCTACTTCTAGTCTTACAAAATGTACGATATCAGCTGAACCACCAGCCGCTTTTGCTTTTTCTTGAACATATTCAAGAACTGTTTTGCTGTCATCCATTACAAACTTCTGATCAAGAAGACACTGCTCTTGGTCAAGTGTTGTGTTATCTGAGATAAATCTTTCGATCTTACCTGGAAGGATTCTGTCCCAGATCTTTTCAGGTTTACCTTCAGCTTTAAGCTCTTCTTTGAGAAGTGCTTCAGCTGCAGCCATAACTTCGTCAGTCAATTGGCTCATAGAGATATACTGAGGAATGTTCTTCAGTGTTTTACCAAGTCTAACAAGTTCTTCATTCTCTTTTTCAATAGCAATGATTCTACCTTTCGTCTCTTCTTCTACGAATGCAAGATCAAAATCTTTATAAGAAAGTGTACTTGGTGACATTGCAGCTGCGTGCATTGCTACCTCTTTAAGAACAGGAGTCATTGCTTCAGCTGTCTTAGCAGAGTCGCATTTTGCTTCAATGATTACACCATTTTGGCCGTTAGAGTGTACATAACCGTTTACCGCTGTAGTTTCATCTCCAACAATAAGTGCAGATCTTCTTACATCAAGTTTTTCACCGATAACAGCAATTTGCTGTGAAAGATAATCAGCAAATGGCTCACCATTGATCGTTGAAGCATTGATAGCCTCTGCATCTTTAAGGTCGTTGTCAAATGCATGATTTACAACGGTATTCATAAGTGCTTTAAATTTATCATTCTGTGCAACAAAGTCAGTTTGAGAGTTTATTTCAACGATCACTGCTTTATTACCTTCAACTTTAACACCGATAGCACCTTCAGCTGCTACTTTTCCAGCTTTCTTCGCTGCAGCACCCATACCTTGGTCTCTAAGCCATGCAACTGCTTTGTCCATGTCTCCATCAGCTTCAGTCAATGCTTTTTTACAGTCCATCATTCCTGCATCAGTCATCTCTCTGAGTTTTTTGATATCTTTAGGTCCAAAGTTTGCCATGATTACGCCTCCGCCAATTCTTTTGCTTCAGCAATTGCTTCAGCTTTAACTTTAAAATTTGCAGCTTCTTCTTCGCTCATGTTAGCAATTTGTGCATAGGTAGTAATACCTGCTTCAATCAACTTTTCATTACCTACTTTACCGATACCTGTAAGTGTTGTTAAATCATCAGCTTTGTTCTCAGCTTTAGGCGCTGATTTTTCTTCTACAAGTGCTGCTACTTCTTCTTCAGATGCTGCTTCAGCCATAACTTCTGCTACTTCTTCACTTGTTGCTACTTCTTCTACTTCATTACCATGTGCTTCATCATATGCAGCTTTACCTTCGATGATCGCTTCAGCCATTTCTTGACAGAAAAGGTTGATTGAACGGATCGCATCATCGTTTCCAGGGATTGGATAATCAACCATATCTGGATCACAGTTAGTATCAAGTGGTGCAACAACTTTCATACCAAGTCTTCTTGCTTCTTTAACAGCAATGTGTTCTTTTACAGAATCGATAACAAACATCATGTCTGGAAGTTTCTTCATGTGTCTGAAACCTTCGAGGTAAGAGCTTAATTTCTCTTTCTTTCTCTTAAGCATCAATGCTTCTTTTTTAGTCAAAAGATTGATTTGACCAGTCTCTTCCATTTGCTCGATGATCTCAAGTTTTCTGATTGATTTTTTCATTGTCGGGTAGTTTGTTAACATACCACCTAACCATCTAGTTGCAACGTAAGGCATACCACATCTTTCAGCGTGCTCTTTGATTGCTTGTCTAGCTTGTTTTTTAGTACCTACGAAAAGTACAGTTTGCCCTTCAGCTGCTGCATCTCTTACAACATTGTAAGTGTATTTGAAGTATCTAAGTGTTTTTTGAAGGTCGATAATGTAGATGTTCTTTCTTGCACCGAAAATGAATTTTTTCATTTTTGGATTCCATCTTCTTGTTTGGTGTCCGAAGTGTACACCACATTCGAGTAAGTCTTTCATTGTTACCATAAGTTTCTCCTTGGTATATAATCATAATAGAACTTTCATTTGTAAAAGCTCAGTTAAAAGCATATGCTTCATCACTAGGTTTAATCCGCTGTAGTCATCAACACACAATGTGCAACCAGTCAAGGAATAACTACATGAGTATTTCCATTATTCAAGCTATTTTTACAGCCTCTCATAGAATAAGGAACGCGATTATACCGAAATGATCTTTAAGATTTTATAAAAAGGAGGGGAAAGACAAGAACAAGGAATACCTTGTCCAAGTAGTGTTAAGCGTTTTGCAGTTCTTGTAGTTTTGCCTTTACAGCATCCACATGTTCCTTGACTCTTACTTTTGTCCAAGTTGCAGCTACTTTTCCATCTGGATCTATGATAAATGTAGACCGTACCACACCCATATACTCTTTACCCATGAATTTTTTTAGCTGCCAGATACCAAAAAGATTACAGAGTTCTTTATCTTCATCTGCCAACAATGTGATACCAAGCTCTTTTTTTTCTATAAATTTTCTGTGTTTTTCCGGAGAATCAGGACTTACACCTAAAACAATGGCATCCAAACCTGTAAAGTCTGGAAGTGCTGCAGTGAAATCACAGGCTTCTGTTGTACAACCCGGAGTATTGTCTTTAGGATAAAAGTAGAGTACGATCCATCTGCCTTTAATGTCTCTGAAACAGATCTCCTCTTCATCCTGGTTGGGTAAACAAAAATCTGGTACTTGTGTTCCTACTTCTAGCATACTGTATCCTTTATTATTTCTTTTTGGGTAGTATAACAGAATGAATAAAGAAAACAAACAAACCAAAGAAGAATTACTAGCAGATATAGAGAAACTTATCGCTTATGGCAGAGAAGAAACAACGATCAACCCTGCCCTTTTAGCCTATCTTGAAATAGATGATCTTATCGCTACCAAGAAAAAACTACTTGAAAGAGTAGGAAAGCTCAGTGAAGAAGATAAAGAGTGGCTACAACAGTTTAAAAAGTATGAGTAACAACTAAAAAGATCAAATGGTCTCATAGAAAACCTACTAAAGTTTATATTTTAGTAGGTTTAAAATGATATACATATTTACTTGAATGTCATCAGTGCATAACCTTTATTTTGTAAACCGATAGTATCTATAAAACTATTTTTAGATATGTGAATAAAAGGTAAAACCTCCTTTTTGTCAATTGCATGTGCATTCAATGACATAGCACAGACAATAATTTTCACCTTTTTCTCTTGAGACAATCGTATAATACTCTCCTGTGCCATCTTTATATAAGGCATATCCTCCTCAGGGACTATTTCATCATACACATCAGAAACCATAGGAACACATCCACCATGAAGGGTAATGGCAAAGTTTGCCTTATCACCATCTTTTTCGATCATATTCATGGTTCTTTCTATCAAGTTCATACGTGTCATCACGAAACGTGCATTATCCGAACTGCAGTCGAAAACAGACTTATACTCTTGTGCCTGCGTAAAACTCAGTAAACCTGCTATTAGAAATATATATTTTTTCATCATTATGATTACTCTCCTGAATTTAAGTTACTCACTTTTCTATATAAGCGATATTTCTTATATTGCCATTAAAAACGTTAAGCTCAACTTAACGTTTTTAATATATACTGTTATCAAAACTTATCAAGGAGAAACAATATGAGAAAAGTAATCGGAGTTGTCGCACTTTCTCTGCTAATATCAATGAGCATACCAACAAGTTCCATGGCAGGCGTAAAAAAAGGTCAACGATTATATAAAAAGCATTTCCACAAAACATGTGGATTTTCAGGTGTCATGTTCGCCAGACATCATTTACAAGCAGAGTGGGAAGATATCTATGAAACTGGTAAATTTCCAGAGGAAGCAAAAAATATTTGTCCAAAACTCACGACAGAGGCAATTGAAAAAAAATACTGGAAAGACATTTATGCCTATTCAGTTAAATATGCAAAAGATGGTGTTCCACCTAATGGATGCAACGATTAGAACTTAAACAACGAAGGAGTTATGTATGGAACTTTGGAAAATAATAATATTCTGTCTTGTTGTCCTGATTATTGTTGTGGGTGGGTATGTATTTATGTTCTTTCACATTATGAGAAGAGATCCAAAAGAATTAGAATATAGAAAACATATCGGTCAAGATAATAGACTGATACCACCTAAAGATAAGAAGAAGACACCTTCTACAAAAAAGTGAACAAGAATATATCACATTATTTTTGCAGGTGTGACAAGAAAACATGATGGTCTTGAAGTGAGATTCTTTCATTTCCGAGGAAGCTAAATAAAGCAAAAGATATGTTCTAAAAAATAATCTTATAAAGTTATATATTTTATAAGGTAAAGAGATACTCTATGATGTTCTGATTATCCCTCTATTTTCTTAGATCTATCGACCTATCAAACTCGATATTATATTTATTCAGTATAGTACTCTGTTTCGTTTGCGCCTCTTTTCTATCGATGATCACTTTAACCCCATCATTATCTTCTAAAACAATATAATCACTTTTTACAGCTTCCATCTTTTTGTAAAACTCTTTAAAGTTCTTAAATGGTTCTCCATTGATCTTGTCGATGGGCCACATTGCAAAATCATTGTCTCCCCTGCTCATATCTGAAGCCAATACTTTAAGCAGGACCACCACTTCACTTTTATCTTCTTCTTGCCATTTTCCCGCCAAATAACTTAATGCTAAACGGTTTCGGTTTGTAGATACAATGAGGTTTCTGGTGAGTGGAGAAAAGACATATCCTCCATAAACAAAATAGCTAGGCATCGTATCATACCGTGTAGTTTTGACCAAATACATATCATCAGCTGTGTATTTTAAATCTGCTTCGACTTGCATATTTTTTCCATCTCGGATGATGTCAAGCTTTACCTTTTCACCCATCTGATAGGCATCTATAAAGTGCTGATAATGGGTAAACTCATGCTTCCTGAACTCTACCGTACCGTCATTCTCCACATTATGTCCATCTACTGCCGTTAAGATATCACTTTCTTGTAATGCTCCTGCAAATGGTGAATTATGTACCACCTTCACGATCAGTTTCCCACTGACATTCTCATCAAGACCATAATAACGTCTTATGGCAGGATTTTCCAGTTTTTGTGTACCCAATCCCAAATCTGCAAACCCGTCATACTTTCCATCTTTCATGTCTTCTATGAAGTGTTTCACCATATTCACAGGGACTAGGTAACCAATGTTTTGAGACTTGCTGATCATTTGCATCACTACACCCACGATCTTCCCATCCGAAAGTGCCGGACCGCCGGAATTCCCAGGATTCACTGCAGCATCGACCTGGACTGCCAAAAATGACTCACCGCTATGCGCATACGTATGATGTTCTATCCGTGAAACCACCCCAATCGTCGCAGAAAGCGTACTTCCTCCCATAGGATAACCGTACACAACAATTTTTTGTTCAACTTTAGGCAATGAACCAAAGCTCAATGGTTTCACTCCTTCAAAAAATGCTTTATCCTCTACTTTTAAGAGTGCCAGGTCTGCTTGATGAGACACTGCATAGACTTTTGCAATATAACGTTTGCGCTGTCCATAACGCTGTACTTCTATAAAAGACTGGTTGGCTACGACATGTGCATTTGTCAGAATGTACCCACCGTCTATAATGGCACCGGAACCTGTACTGCTACGCATTGAACTGTTCCATGGTTCTTGATAATTAGGTACTTTTGCAGTGGTGTAGATTTTAACGATTGCTTCTTTGGTACCATTCCCCTGTTGTGCACTTGCAGTTAAAAAAAGTGTACTTAGCAGCACTATCCATAGTATTCTACAATTCGGCATTTAGTGCCTCACTGCAGTGAATTTCACATAAATCATTTAGTGATTTATTGTACTGCGTTTTAACGCTTGTAATTCTTCTCATACTGATCCCCTAAAATCTTCTGCATCTATGCAGCGTATATTTCGTTTTATTGCTTCTTTTACCATAAGACCTGATTCTTTTGAAGAGAGCAAATTTTTTTCTTCATCATACACTCTTGCAGAACATACACCGCAACTTGGGCTTCTGTCTTTACCTATAAGCAGATCCAGATCCGGGTGTGTATTAAAAAACAGTGTAGCATATTGAATGATAGGCTTAGATAAATCTTCTCCATTTAAATTTGATATGGCTTGTTGCCCTTGCGGTGTTTCTACCAAATCCATGGTAGGACGAGGTGTACCAAAGGCAGTATCTTCAGGGCAAAAAGGAATGAGTTGAGTATCTTTTAATTGTTCTAAAAGTATTTCATTTTTATTGTCTGTCGCATCATATCGACATTTTTCACCTAAAAGACAAGCGGAAATGGCAACCTTTTTCATCGTTAAAATACAAAGAGTAACGCATACACCCATGCACCAGTCAACATGGTTAATATAATACCTACAAAAGTCCGTTGTCCATCTTTTTTATGTGATTGAGAATAAAGCCCCGGAAGTGCAGACTGTCTTCTATCACGTCTTGCATAATAGAGTGTCTTTATCCATAGGATCAATGTGGTCACAGAGATCATGATATGAAAAATGAGTACATACAAAAGATAATCATGTGATACGGAACTACCTTCCATAAGGTTTTTATATCCACCCTCCATACGTACACCGTACTCAAAAAATCCTACTACAATAACAGAAACCACAAACAGTAACGTCTGCACACTTTGATGTGCATTATAATTTCCTCTCTTCGCAAGCATGATCGCGCCGAAGATCAGAAAAGGCAATAATGCAACAATGACGGATACAATATCCATAAATATTGGTGCTCTCGTTCCTAAAAAACCCGGTTGAAACATATAATCCATAAAGATCCCTTTTAATTTTCTTTTTCTTTAAATTTTGTATAACGATATCACAATCGAGCTAAATTTCATCAGGTAGAAATGCGCTTATACCTAACAAATGACAACTGATTTTACTTCTGTGAACTCTTCAAGTGCCCACTTCGGACCTTCTCTTCCTACACCCGAAAGTTTGGCACCCCCATAAGGCTGTACATCAAAACGAAGCGTTGGTATGTCGTTGACCACTACACCGCCACATTCTGCATCTTCTATAAATGCCTGTGTCATTTTTAGATCATTGGTGAAGATAGAAAACTGTAGTCCAAACGGTGAGTCATTCATTTTCTCTATGGCTGTTTCATAGTCAGGTACCGATACCAAACTGACGATAGGAGCAAACACCTCCTCACAAATGATCTTCATATCATCTGTTACATCCGCCATCACTGTTGGAGGGAATATGCCATCTACCTCTTCACCGCCGGCAATGACTTTTGCACCTTCATCCTTAGCTGATCCGATCCATGAATTTGCTCTTTGTCTGGACTCATCATCTATCAGTGGTCCCATAAATGTATCTTCTTCGTAAGGTGAACCCACTTTAAGTTTTTTTGTCTCTTGCGCTATCAACTCTGCAAACGCATCATAAACCTCTTCATTCACATAGATACGCTGCAGAGAGATACACACTTGTCCAGAGTTGTAAAAAGCACCAAAAGCACAACGTGCTGCTGCAAGCGCAAGGTCTGCACTTTTATCTATGTAGGTTGCAGCATTACCGCCCAGTTCAAGACTTACCTTCTTGATCCCCGCCTGTTTGGTAATAATGTTTCCTACAGGCACTGAACCTGTAAAACTGATGACCCTTGGTATATCACTTTGTACCAGGGTTGAACCTACTTCAGCGTCACCATATACCACAGAAAGCGCATCTTTAATAGCATATTCTGAATTTACAAAAAGCTTTGCAAACATATACGCTGTCATGGGTGCTTCAGGTGTAGGTTTCAGTACCACTGTATTTCCTGCTCCTAATGCCGGAGCTATCTTGTGTGCCACAAGGTTAAGAGGAAAATTAAACGGTGTGATACAGGCAACAACCCCTACAGGTTCTCGCTTGAAATACGCCAGTGTTTTCTTACCGCTGGGCATAATGTCTGTAGGAAGTGTTTCTCCGGAAAGATTTGCAAGTTCCATTGCAGTGATCTTGATCGTTTCTACACATCGCTCTACCTCAACACGTGAGAACGCGATGGGTTTTGCTACTTCTTTAGCCAACATCAAAGCAAAGGCTTCTTTCTCTTCACTAAGTCTTTTGGCCACATCCTCTAACCATAAAATACGCTGAGACAATGGCGACCTGGCTGCTGCTTTACTTGCAGCTTTGGCAATATTGAGTGCTTTAAGCGTATCTTCCGCATCACAAACCGGTGCAGAGCTTACAACCGTACTATCAAAAGGACTCTTACGTTCCTGTTGTACTTCTTTATTTTCTTCCGTAGAACCAAAAAAGATTTTTGCTTGGGCTATATTAGACATGAGATGTACCTTCTTTCTAAAATTATTTGATTATAGCAAATTGGGGATAAAAGGTAATGGAGTTTTTATATATTTATCTCCTGTGATGGAGAGAAGCAGCATCACCGTCACTTTTGATGACTCATAGGAAGCACCGTACATGACCTTTCTTCATACGATACATCCCGTTTTGAATTTGGTTGAGTTACGAGACTCTATTAAAAAGTTTCAGATCGCTCATGCAATAGTTTATCTTTTGGAGAGAAAACTATAGACTCCCAGGGATATAATGATCAGTGCAATACCCAGAATGAGATAGAGTGCATGTATCATCTGCGAGTAATCATGTAAAGCGATCTTAAATACGACCATCAATGCTTCAATAGAAAGTGCAATAATAATGGCGATAGAAAACTTTGTTAAGACATTCGCATCTTCATCTACTTTGCTATAATTTTTGAAAAAAACCTCTCTTTCCAATATGGTTTTGGCCAGGTCAAAGATAGCAAGCCCCAAAGTGAGTGCAACGATAGGTTTAAAGAGTGAATCAAGAGAGAAGTTTCCTTCCAAAAAGATACTTGCAGCATATCCAAGCAGTGCATAGATAATGGCAAAAAATGCAAAGGCCATGAGTGAAAAACCTACTGCTTTATAAAAGAACTTTGTAAAATTATTGAACGCCGGATTTAGTTCTACCAGACCCAGTCTTCCAAGCAATCCTGAAAGTTTAAAATCAATAAAGACATACTGATCCTCTTCTTTTTTCATCACTGTAATACAAGTATGCCCCGTTGCAGAACTGATATAGGGAGTACTGATGGAAAACTCTTCATCTTTTTGCATCACTTTTGTACTCATATAAGACCTGTTCTTACCTGCCTCGGATACATCTACTTTATTTCTAGAAATATTGGGAGAAGTTTGATTAAAGTCCTTATCAGTGATATACAGTAGTTCCATTGAAGGAAATGTTTGAAATGTCTTTTTATAATTCTTTGATCTCTCTGTTAAAATCGATCCAATGTTTTTTAACGTTGTCATAATAAACTTTTCAATATCTTCCTGATTTTCTTGATACACTTCAATAAATTCTTTCATTATCTATCCTCTCTATGTCGCTGTATATTCATTATACAAGTATACCATGAGAATCATCATATGGGATGTAACTTCTGTATAGTTATTGCTCAGTATCATATGATTAGCAGGATGAATCATTCAATGTCCAGTCTAGATACGCACTATTTCAGATAAAAATTATGCCTGTTTATAGGGTAAAGATGAATGACCATCAAACATCACAAATACCTCTAGGTTAGATAACCCACTATTAACAACAATTTAGTTAAAATAATTCATTAATTTTGACTACCTTTGGGTAGATCTTGGAGCAGAACATAATGAACAAATCAAAATACATCTGGATGGATGGCGAATTTACACCTTGGGATGATGCCAAGGTACATATACTTACACATACACTACATTATGGAAATGGTGCCATAGAGGGGACTAAAGCCTACAAAACAGTTGATGGAAGATGTGCTATCTTTAAACTGAAAGAACATACACAAAGACTTCTTAACTCATCAAAGATGACACTGATGGATGTACCATACACAGCAGAAGAATTGAATGCTGCACAAGTAGAACTTTTACAGAAGAATGAACTTTTTGATGGTGCCTATATCAGACCATTGGTTTATCTTGGATATGGTGTTATGGGCCTTTACCATAAGGACTGTCCTGTAAATGTTGCTATCTCTGCATGGGAATGGGGAGCTTATCTTGGAGAAGAAGGTCTTAAGAAGGGTGTTCGTGTAAAGATCACTTCTGTGACAAGAACACCTAATACCTCTGGTATGGGTAAAGCCAAAGCCGTAGCAAACTATCTTAACTCTCAAATGGCGAAATTTGAAGCTGTGGAAGCGGGTTATGATGAAGCATTGCTCAGAGATGACCATGGGTATATCGCTGAAGCATCGGGTGCAGCTTTCTTTATGGTAAGAGATGGTGTACTTATCTCTCCTCCT
>Ga0210119_1000025_pt1 | contig 33188 bp, 30 predicted proteins | sample China_Bullhead_C_2_FD_184859 | JGI IMG/M metagenome (GOLD analysis project Ga0210119, IMG submission 184859) | Wetland microbial communities from San Francisco Bay, California, USA, that impact long-term carbon sequestration -... | ecosystem: Environmental > Aquatic > Marine > Wetlands ... | reverse complement strand
CTGACAACTGTCAATTCACTAGCTTATGCTTTCACCTTGCGTCTTTTGCATTATATATCTGTTCCTTTTTCTTATATTTTCCCTTGAACCCTCGACACCTTGAATCCTTGGACCCTTTTTTATACCTTACACGCCCTCTTACTCTTCTTCGTTTCGCGGAAGGCAACTTTCAAGACCTGATCCATATTCTTTACAGGAATGAACTCCATCTGGGCACGGATGTCCTTGGGGATTTCCACCAAATCTTTTTTATTCTGTTCCGGTATAATAACCTTTTTAATGCCTGACCGGAGTGCAGCAAGCACTTTCTCCTTAAGGCCGCCGATGGGGAGGACACGGCCCCGCAAGGTTATTTCCCCTGTCATGGCAACGTCCCATGCCACCTTTTTCCTGGAAAGCGCGGAATAGAGCGAAGTTCCCATGGTGACGCCGGCAGAGGGGCCGTCCTTTGGGATGGCGCCGGCAGGCACATGAATATGGATATCCACCTCTTCGAAAAATGATTCGCTCAACTTCAGTGTGTCCATCCTTGACCTGCAGTAACTCAAGGCCGCCTTGGCCGATTCCTGCATAACATCTCCAAGCTGACCGGTCAGAATGAGACTGCCCTTGCCCTTCATAATGATCGTTTCAACGTAAAGGATCTCTCCGCCTGTCTCAGTCCAGGCCAGGCCGGTAACAAGACCGGGCTGGTCAATAGTCTCGATATCACACTCCGGCTGAAACTTTGGCGGCCCCAAATACTTGTGCAGGGTATATTTGGAGATGATATACGGCCCCCTGGATCCCTCGGCAATTTTTCTCGCCACCTTGCGGCAGACCTTGCCAATCTCACGTTCCAGATTTCTCAGGCCTGACTCTCGAGTATAATGAGAGATAATGCGTTTTATGGTCTCATCATCGAGTTTAATATGTTTTTCAGAAATGCCGTTTTCATTAAGCTGCCTGGGTAGGAGATAACGGTTAACGATCTCCAGCTTTTCCTCCAGGGTATAACCGGCCAGCCGGATGATCTCCATCCTGTCAAGCAGGGGAGACGGGATCGTGTCGGTAAGGTTGGCCGTGGTGATAAACATCACCTTGGACAGATCATAGGGAATGTTCAAGTAATGATCTGAAAAGGAAAAATTCTGCTCTGGATCCAGCACTTCCAGGAGGGCTGAGGAAGGATCGCCCCGGTAATCTGAGCCCACTTTGTCGATCTCGTCCATCATGAAGACGGGGTTGTTGGCATTGACCGTCTTCAACCCCTGAATAATGCGGCCGGGCATGGCACCGATATAGGTTCGCCGGTGGCCGCGAATTTCCGCCTCATCCCGCATGCCGCCCAGGGAAATGCGGTGGAACTTGCGGCCCAGTGCTCTGGCAATGGACTGGCCAAGTGAGGTCTTGCCCACTCCAGGAGGACCAACAAAGCAGAGGATCGGCCCCTTGGTCGACTTGTTGAGCTTCCGGACTGCCAGGTACTCCAATATCCGTTCCTTTATCTTCTCAAGACCATAATGGTCAGCATCAAGAACTTCTCTGGCAATTTTGAGGTCAAGCCTGTCGCGGCTGCCCTTGCTCCAGGGCACCTCGACCAGCCAGTCCAGATAAGTCCGGATAATGCCTGCCTCAGAAGAATCAGGGTGCATCATCTCCAGACGTTTGAGTTGCTTGGTGGCCTCCTTCCGCGCATAGATCGGCATCCTGGCCTTACGGATTTTTCCCAGCAGTTCCTCAACTTCCTGGGCCCTGTCATCCACGTCGCCCAGTTCCTTTTTCAAGGCCTGCAACTGTTCACGCAGGTAGTATTCCCTCTGTGAACGCGTCATCTCTTCTTTGGCCTCGGTCTGTATCTTGGCCTGCATGGTGGATACCTCAAGCTCTTTGTTGAGGTATTCCGCCACGAGCTTGAGCTTTTCCACCGGGTCGAAACATTCAAGGATGGACTGGGCCTCAGGGATCTTCAAGCGCAGGTTGGAGGCAACCAGGTCGGCCAGGCGACCCGGGTCATCGATATTATTCATGATCATAATGAGATCCGAGGAAAGGATGCCACGCAGCGACATGATTTTTTCTGTCTGTTCCCGTACAGTGCGCATGAGCGCCTCGACTTCAACGGTGATCTCAGATAACTCCTGATCTTCCATCACCTCGACCTTAACCTTGAAAAAGGGCTCCTTCTGCAGGAATTTCTGAATTTTTGCCTTGGTCAGGGCCTGGACCAGCACCTTGAGACGGCCGTCGGGCAACTTCAGGGTCCGCATGATCATGCTCACCATGCCGACCTCGAAAAGGTCTTTGGAGTCAGGATCCTCCTGGGTGGCATCCTTCTGAGTCAGGAGCAACAGGAGTTTGTCCCTGGAAAGTGCTTCATTGACTGCGGCCACGGAAGACGATCTGCCGACAAAAAGCGGTATGATCATGGAGTTGAAAACTACGACATCACGAACCGCCATCAAGGGCAGTTCATCTGGTATCTCAATATCCTGCCGCTCTGCAAAATCATCGAGGTTGGCATGAATAGAATCATCAAAACCCACAGGTATATCCTCCTGTTATAGTAAACGTTTCCTTTCGGAAACATAGTGTCAGGTGTAAAGACTGCCAAGTATTCCGAACTGCTGTATTATTCCGAACTGCTGTATTATAATGGTACTGATATGGTGTTGTGAATCTAAACACTGGGGAGACTGAAGTCAAGCTCTGCATTCTCCCTTGACGCCTGCTTGTTTTTTTGTTGCTTAAATGCGATATTCTTTTTTATGTAATCGGTCAACATTAAATTATAAATAATACATTAGGACCAGCAATTATGCTTTCGGCACACTCTTTTTTTGATTTGTCCTCTAATGAACATCCTGAACTTATCCAGCCTGATGACCAGGTCTGGGTTGCCCTGAAAAACCTGAAGCACTACCTTGAAGTCCAGCTCTATCATGAATTGTCACCGGTATTGATCCAGGACGGAGAGCCTTTAAAAAAGACCCTGGTGTATTACAACGGCAACCTGGTGGAAGCCGGTGAATTCACTATTGAGTATGGTGATGCCACCAAGGGGGGCATCAAGGTATACCATGGAGAAAAGCAGCTGCTTGGGGCTTCCGTTATAATGGCCGGGGCTGCATTACAAGGCCGCCGGCTCAGGATAGGCAAGGGGGTGCTGATCGAGCCGGGGGCTTTTATCAAGTCTCCGACCATCATTGGCGACCAGACAGAAGTGCGCCATGGCGCCTACATCAGAGGTAATTGTTTAATTGGCAGACATTGCGTTGTCGGGCACGTTACCGAAGTCAAACATACCATTTTCCTGGATGGTGCCAAGGCTGGACATTTTGCCTACCTGGGGGACTCCATCCTTGGCAACCAGGTCAACCTGGGAGCAGGAACCAAGCTGGCAAACCTGCGATTTATAAAGGGTGATATTTCCATAGCCACCTCTGGCTCCACAGTCAAGACCGGCTTGCGCAAACTTGGGGCTATACTGGGCGACCACGTACAGACAGGGTGCAATTCTGTTACCAATCCAGGTACACTGCTGGGCAAGAAATCCATGGTCATTCCCAATACCACGGTACCCTCAGGATACCATCCTGATAGTTCGCTGATCAGATAGATTGAAGATTTGAGAAATTGAAGATTGAAGATTATTTACACTCAAATGTGTCGTCATACGGTACGATATGCTGAGTGACAACTTATGAATGACTGGAAATTTGAAATATTTAAGCTTTTTTACCACAAATTTTCAATTTTCAATTTTTCAAATCTTCACTGTTTATTGCGCTCGCAGCCAATACTCACTTAAGGCATAAAAAAAGCCGATAAAGATACCCAGTGTGCAGTAAATCCTGGCAATCCGGTCCCAGGGGAGGCGCTCACCTGTTGAGCGCTGCATAAAGGATACCACCAGGATGGTCAAGCCCACCACAAAAGGCGCAGTCATCAGGAGCTGCATCAGGGTTGACTTAAATGTGGTAACCAGGCTTTCAGGTGCATACCTGAGATTAAAGAGCAGGTAAACGCAAACCACCAGACCCAATGAAATATTTTTTTTAATTGCACTCATATGAAAAAAGGAACATCAGCACTTATTTTTCCGGAAACAGAGCCATCCATCCCTGGTGTGGCGAAGCTTCTCATTTTCTTTACTGCTTTATCCTATTACCTTCCGACAGAAACAGATGGGGCGATCAATAGGAGCAGCAATTTTTTTACAAATCTGTGCACGGGATATGCTCCTGCACCTCTTGGCGATGATCTTTCCCGTTTCAAGCGGCTCCTGCGTGAAATGGAAACAAGCCGGCCCGATGAGCTTTCCCGCCTTTTCTCGACTGCCAAGGCCCCCATGGCTGCCGGACACGCCAGGGACCAGGATGAAACCTCGGCGGCCGGTGTTTTTTCCGCCCTGCATAAGGATGCTGAGATGAAAAGCCGCACCAGGAATAAAGAGCGTTTATGGCAGGCCAGGTTGGTTCTGAAACTGGCTGAAATACTTGACAGAAGAGAGGCGGAAATCCGACAGGGACTGGCGCGGGTTTCTTCTGTTGAACAGAAAGTTTTTGCCTCCCTTGCAGGGAGCGATGAAGCAGAAGTAGCTGATCTGACAGAATTAAGCGGCCGCAATAAACTCCAGCGCCCAAATTCTGACGACAATCTGCCACATGAATCTACGCTGGAAACATCCGGAATGATCATACCCCTGCGGCTCAAGGCATGGGCGGAACTTTACCTGGCCGACTCCCCGGACCTGCATCCCCTGATACTTGCTACTGCCAACGCGGAAACTGGCGCCATTCTTCTTGATGGCTATGAAAACACATGGCGCCGTGACCCGGAAAAAATATTTTCCCTCTCCATCCCGGCTGTTAACCCGGCAAACATTGAAGGAGCCGGGGGCCGGTACCTTGCATCTCGAAACGCTTTCCGGGCAGCTGCACAAGAAAATACAGAATACTTTGCAAGGTTCCTCCAGGAAACTGCAGTCTTTGCTGGACTAGAACCGGGTAACCGGCAGGAAGTTCCCTTGCTGGCGGAAAATGTTTCCGCCTGGGAAAAAAAGGTGCAAGTCCATTATCCAGAAAAAGAAACAGGTTATAAAAAACTTGATTTTTACTGTTTCCCAGGCATTTCTTTCACTGAACTGTTTCAGCGACTTTTCCACATGCAAAGACCTGCGCCCGCACATAAGCCGCAACACGCGACAGCTTTACTGGCAATTCTCAATTGAAATATTTCTAAGCCTTTGACTTACAGGTTTTTATACGGATTGATGGTCAGGACCGGACAGGGCGAAGACCGAACAACTTTTTCAGCCACACTGCCGAACATCACCTTCTCAAGTCCCTTGTAGCCATGGGTGCCCATGATGATCAGGTCCATGCCGCTTTCTTCCGCATGACGGATAATTTCTTCGGAAACATCACCGACAAGAACCTTAGCCTCAACATTTTTATGGCCTTCAAGGAATTTTTCCATTTTCTGCTCAGCCGCCTGTACCATCTCTTCCTCAAATTTTGCAACCGGCATATGGGGGACAAAAAATCCTGAGTAGTCATCAAAGCTCTGGACTACAAACACGACATGGAGCTGGGCCTGGCACATGCCGGAAAAATAACCGGCTTCTTCGAGAATTTTCTTGGAGTTTTCCGAAAAGTCCACCGGTACGAGAACGTTTTTGATTTCCATTATCCTCCTCCTCTTTTTTATTTTTACGCGTAGTCTGTCTTTTCAAAAAAATACGGGCAACAACCCAGGCAACCGAACTGGATATTTTAAAATTATACCTGCAATTTCCCATATAGTGTAGTGGAATGCAACAATATTTATACAATCTGAATTCTTGAAAAAGTATCCGGAACAATAAGCTATGTGCAATATCCGAACAGTAATGCTTTCACATTCCTTCTTTCTCATGTAAAGGCAAGACACTACAAGCTTGGTTTTCCTATATTTTACAGTCCTCCTCTTTAGAAATAAATCACCATTTTTTTACCCTTTAGACATTGACCTGCCATCTCATCGGCAATATAGTACCATCGATATATGCAAATATTTTCAGTTCATTTTTTTTGAACTATCTTTTTTTGAGGCGATCTTAATGGAATTTGACGTAAAATGGATTGCCTGGGAGATAACCAGGCGTTGCAATTTAAGTTGTGTACACTGCCGCTCTTCTTCTACACTGGAGGTTAAAGATCATCCCGACTTTTCCCTTGACGAGGCCAAAAGAGTGCTTGATGACATCGGTTCCTTTGCCCAGCCGGTGATTGTCCTTTCAGGCGGTGAGCCGCTTCTGCGCAAGGATGTTTTTGATATTGCCGCCTATGGGACTGAAAAGGGTTTACGCATGTGTCTGGCCACCAACGGCACTCTGGTGACAGATGAAATATGTCAAAAGATCAAAAAGGCGGGGATCAGAATGGTTTCCCTGAGTCTTGACGGTGCCTCTGCTGAAGTGCATGACGATTTTCGTAACCAGGAAGGTGCTTTTGAAGGCACGATTAAGGCCGCGGGTCTTTTTAGGAAACATAATATTGAATTTCTGATCAATTCTTCCTTTACCAAGCGAAACCAGGAGGAAGTCCCTAAAATATATAAACTTGCCAAGGAGCTTGGCGCCACGGCATGGTATATGTTCATGATCGTGCCAACGGGTCGCGGGCAGGACATACTTGCGGAACTCATTTCGCCTGAGGATTATGAAGAACTCCTGAACTGGCATTACGATATGGAAAAAGAAGAGGACGATATGCTCGTCCGGCCCACCTGTGCACCGCACTATTACCGTATCGTTTTGCAGCGCTCAAAAAATGATAAGGAAAAATTCAAACGTCGTTCCCTGAAATTCTCGACCGGCGGCTCCAAAGGGTGCCTGGCCGGCCAGTTGATCTGTCTTATCGATGTTGATGGAGAAGTTCTGCCCTGCAGTTACTTCCCGAAATCTGCCGGCAATATCCGCACGCAACCATTCAAGAATATCTGGGAAAATTCTGAACTATTCAAAAGTTTAAGAGATTTCAAAAGCTATAAAGGAAGTTGCGGCAGCTGTGAATACATTAATGTATGCGGGGGCTGCCGGGCACGATCCTATTCCATGACCGGCGACTACCTGGCAGAGGAACCTTTCTGCAATTATACTCCAAAGGAGAAAGTGAAAGCGTAAAAAATTATAGGTTTCAAGGGGTCAAGCTGTCGAGGGTTCAAGGGAAAAACTAAGGGAAAAGGTTAAAGGCTAAAGGTGAAAGAAGAAGTTATCAGTTGGCAGTTTGCAGATTTACAGAACCCCAGTAACTTGTAATTTTAGCCCACTTATGCCATTCATCGGCAATCGTGTATGCCGACAAACTTAGACACTTGTAAATTTAGGCACTTTAGGCACTCGTAACTTTAGGCACTTGCTACTTGTAACTTCCAACTTGAGGACTTGTTTTCATGAACGACACTTTCTTGAAGGCCTGCAGAGGTGAAAAGGTTGATTATACCCCTGTATGGATGATGCGCCAGGCCGGACGCTACTTGCCGGAATATCAGCAAGTACGAAACAAGCTTACCTTCCTGGAGCTTTGCAAAACCCCGGAGCTTGCAGCAGAGGTCACAATCCAGCCCGTAGACATTCTGGGTGTCGATGCGGCTATTTTGTTTTCAGATATTCTTATCCCCCTGGAAGCTATGGGCCTGACCCTTGAATTCCATGAAAAAATCGGCCCTGTCTTTCCTGATCCTGTCCGCGACCGTCAGGCTGTGGACCGTTTGATCATACCCGACCCGGAAGAGCACCTGGACTTTGTGTTGGAAACCATTCGCATTCTGCGCCGCGAGCTTGCACATAAGGTGCCGCTCATCGGCTTTGCCGGTGCGCCGTTCACCCTTGCGACCTACCTTGTCGAAGGAGGTTCCTCCAAATTCTTCTTTGATACCAAGAAAATGATGTTTGCCGATCCTGAACTCTATTCTGCCCTGCTTGAAAAAATAACGGAATGCACCAGCGTCTATCTCCAGGCCCAGGCAGCCGCAGGAGCCCAGGCCCTGCAGATTTTTGATTCGTGGGCCGGGGTTTTAGCGCCAGGTGACTTTGAACGTTTTGCCCTGCCCTATGTACAGCGCATCATTGCCGATCTCAGGAAAAGCACTGATGTGCCCATAATTTATTTTGCCAATAACGGTGCTACCCTGCTTGATCTTTCCAAGACATCGGGTGCCGATGTCCTTGGCCTTGACTGGCGCGTAGATATTGCCAAGGCAGTTAAACAGCTTGGCCCCGATATTTCAGTACAGGGCAACCTTGATCCCATTGCCCTGCTACTCCCTGAAAAAGAGTTGCGGGCCCGGGTATCAAAAATTCTTGCCGGGGGCAGTATGGCCCGCGGCCACATCTGTAACCTCGGACACGGCATCCACCAGTTCACCCCGCCTGCACAGGCCAAGCTCTTTATTGATGCTGTACATGAACTGAGCCGTAAGGGCAGCTGAGCATCATGGAAGATGCGCCTTTTACAATTCCGGGCGTTAACGAATGCCTGGACCTCATGGAGCAGTACCACATGCTGCCCAATATCAAGGATCATTCCATCGTGGTTACGGAAGTGGCGGGAGTCATTACGAACGGTTTGATCGCTGCCGGTTACGACTTATCTCTTGAAACGGTTATTGCCGGGGCCTTACTGCATGACATAGGCAAGACAGCCTGCCTTGACAATGATGATGACCATGCTGCCAGGGGGCTTGAAATATGCTTGGCTCATAACCTGAAGACAATAGCAGATATTGTTGCCGAACATGTAATCCTGAAAAACTATGCACCGCAAAATGGTTTTGCTGAAAAAGAAATAGTTTATTATGCGGATAAAAGGGTCAACCATGACAAGGTGGTCAGCCTGGAAGAGCGCTTAGACTATATCTTAGAACGATACGGCATGAACAATGAAGTGCGCTGCAGGGCTATTAAAAGAAACTATGCTCGCTGCCAGGACCTGGAGAAGCGGATGTTTTCCTTTTTAAGCTTTGATCCGGCAGATATATCAGAGTTGCTTATTGCGCAACAATCAATACTTGATCAGAACAAAAAAACACAGCAGTCAGCACAGGGCCGATAACATAAGTTGGTGATAGACGGAATACCTGACGGCGGAGTATTTTTTGCGAGACCGACAATAATTTTAAAAAATAAAATTTAAAAGGTATAATACGCGCATTCTTTCACCTGCTACTTGGGCAGGTTTACATATTGGGCCGGTATACATAAACCACAGTTTGGCCTTTAATATTTTAATTTATCTTGCCAGGAGTTGCCCAAAACTGTTATTAGGAATTATTCCCAGTAACTCTCAAAATCTATATATTATTTTTTCATAAGGAGGAAATATGGCCGCATTAAAAGGAACCCAGACAGAAAAAAATATTCTCACGGCCTTTGCCGGTGAGTCACAGGCACGCAACCGTTATACCTACTTTGCCTCCCAGGCTAAAAAGGACGGATTTGTTCAGATAAGTGCCATTTTTGAAGAAACCGCTAACCAGGAAAAAGAGCATGCCAAGCGATTATTCAAGCTCCTGGAAGGTGGAGATGCGCAGGTTTCTGCAACTTTTCCCGCAGGCGTAATCGGCACCACCTTTGAAAACCTCCTTGAGGGTGCCGCCGGAGAAAACTACGAGCATACCACCATGTATCCTGAATTTGCCAAAACAGCCATGGAAGAAGGATTCAAAAATATTGCCGCCATTTTTATGGCCATAGCTGTCGCAGAAAAACAGCATGAAAAAAGATACAAAGACCTGGCAGCAAATATTGAAGCCGGCCGGGTATTTAAACGGGAGTCTAAAGTCACCTGGAGGTGCCGCAACTGCGGTTATCTGCATGAAGGCGAGGAAGCTGTTGAAGAATGTCCGGCCTGCGCCCATGCCAGGGCCCATTTTGAACTACTGGGAGAAAACTATTAACAGTATAAAACTTACTCAGTTGCTGTAAAAATATTTTGTATGCATCCTGAAATAATTTTTAAGGGTGTTATTTTTGAGGTCTAACAAATAGGAGGTTTATCATGGCAAAGAAGCTGGAAGTATACAAGTGTGATGTTTGCGGAAATATTGTTGAAGTCCTTCATGGCGGCCAGGGCACGCTGGTATGCTGTGGTCAGGATATGACCCTGCAGGTCGAGAATACCGTGGATGCCGCAAAAGAAAAACATGTCCCGGTTATCGAGAAAGTCGACGGCGGCTACAAGGTTTCTGTGGGTTCTGTTTCCCATCCCATGGAAGAAAAGCACTACATAGAGTGGATTGAGCTCATTGCCGGCGAAACTGCATACAGGCAGTTTTTAAAGCCAGGTGGAGTTCCAGAGGCTGTATTCAAGGTTGATGCAGCCCAGGTCAGCGCCAGGGAATACTGCAATCTGCATGGTCTCTGGAAAGCCTAATTGGCACTGCTAAATATCAGTTAGCAAATTTTTTTATTTGTAAGAAATTCTAACTAAAATATACCAGCAAACAAGGATTTTTGTCCGAATTCAAGGATTACGATAAAAAATAAACAAAGACATATATATAATGTTTCGAGGATTATTTTTTTGAGTATGATGAAGAATTCGGGCCAAAATACAGTTTGTTGAAGGAGTAGTTATGTTGAGTAAGAAGATAGAAAAAGCCATTAACCAGCAGATCAATGCTGAGCTTTATTCCTCGTATCTCTACCTGTCCATGGCCACCTATTTTGAGTCGATCAGTCTTGGCGGCTTTTCCAACTGGATGCGGCAGCAGGCCCAGGAAGAACTTTTCCATGGCATGAAGATGTTTGACTTTGTCTGTGAGCGCGGCGGCAGGGTTACCCTCAAGGCCATTGACGGGCCGCCCTCCAAATGGTCCTCACCCTTGGATGCATTTCAAAATGTCCTGTCCCATGAGCAAAAGGTGACCGGCTTGATCAATGATCTTGTCAATCTGGCCCTGGATGAACGGGACCATGCCACTAATATCTTCCTGCAGTGGTTCGTGTCCGAACAGGTTGAAGAGGAGGATACTGCCTCCACCCTGGTGGACAAGATGAAACTTATTGGTAAGGATGCCAATGGCCTGTTTATGCTGGATACGGAACTGGGCCAGCGGGCCTTTACAATGCCGATAAAAGGGTAAACAACAGGGCCTGTTTTGGTGCAGTTTGCGTCTGTCTTGCCCTGACAGGATAAAAATTGAGGCAATGCGGGTTCTCTCTTTCTCTGCACCACAGGAGGCCTTAAGTTCCTAAGCTTATACTTCACAAGGAGACAATATGAAATCCCTTGAAATCAAAGATAATATTTTCTGGGTCGGAGCCATTGACTGGAATATCCGGGATTTTCATGGCTACTCAACCTACAAAGGAACAACCTACAATTCCTTCCTGGTCAAGGATGAGAAGATTGCGCTGTTCGATACGGTCAAGAAAAGCCATGTGAATGAACTGGTGCACCATATAAAACAGCTCATGGACCCGACTGAGATCGACTATTTGATCGTCAACCATGTGGAGATGGACCATTCAGGCTCTCTGCCCGAGATAGTTGAACTGATCAAGCCGGAAAAGATCTTCTGCTCGAAGATGGGACTGAAGGCCATCCAGGAGCATTTTCATCCCGAGAACTGGCCTCTAGAAGCGGTTGAGAACGGCCAGACCATCAGCCTCGGCAGCAAAACCGTACAGTTTCTTGAAACCCGGATGCTGCACTGGCCGGATTCCATGTTCTCATACCTGCAGGAAGACAAGCTACTCATCTCCAGCGATGCCTTCGGCCAGCATTATGCCTCCAGCGAACGCTTTGATGATGAGGTCGATTTTTCCGGACTCATGGAACAGACCGCCAAATACTACGCCAACATCCTCACCCTCTATTCTCCCCTTATCCGAAAGCTCCTGGCCAAGGTGCAGGAAATGGGGCTTGAGATCGATATGATTGCCCCTGATCACGGGCTTATCTGGCGTTCGCACATCAAGGATGTCCTCCATGCCTATGCTGACTGGAGCCAGAACAAGGGCAAAAGAAAGGCCCTGGTTATCTATGACACCATGTGGGCAAGCACTGAGAAAATGGCCAAGGCCATCACCACAGGCATTGACATGACCGGCGTCAGTGTCAAACTCATCAACCTGGCCCAAAGTCATCGCAGCGACGTCATGACCGATGTGCTTAATGCCAAGGCCGTTGTTCTCGGCTGCGCCACCCTTAACAACGGGCTGCTGCCAAGAATGGCCGGCTTCCTCATGTACATGCGGGGACTGAAGCCGACCAACAAGATCGGGGCCGCCTTTGGATCTTTCGGCTGGTCCGGGGAAGGAGTCAAGCTCATGAATGCAGCCATGGAAGAAATGAAGTTTGATATCATCGAGCCGGGGTTACGGGTCAAATACGTCCCAAATCACACAGATCTGCAGGAATGCGTGGAAATGGGCAAGAGGATTGGGCAGGCAGTGATTGAGCAGACTCAGGAATAATTTTCCCACATTTTTCTTAGCACATGGGAATCCAGGAAAAGCGACGTATCAGCAAACTGCTGGGATCATCCGATATTGAAGCTGTCATACAGGAGTTACGCCAACTCCCCCCTGCCCGGGTCATAAATCCGCTCATCGGTTCTCTGTGCAGCAATGATGAGACTGTGCGCTGGCATGCTATCACTACACTTGGCCCGGTTGTTGCTGCTTTAGCCGACCGGGATATGGAGGCAGCCAGGGTGGTGATGCGCAGGTTCATGTGGAGCCTGAATGATGAATCCGGCGGTATCGGCTGGGGCGCCCCGGAGGCCATGGGAGAAATCATGGCCTACCATGATGCTCTTGCCCAGGAATATGGACATATCCTTGTAGCCTACATGCGGGAAGACGGTTTTTTTCTGGAACTTGAAATGTTGCAGCGCGGCCTCATGTGGGGGCTTGGCAGGCTTGCCCAGGCCAGGGCTTCTCTGCTCTTGGAAAAAAAAGCTGCGACCTACCTCCTACCCTATCTTCGATCCGCCGATGCTGTAGTACGCGGTCTTGCTGCCTGGACACTTGGCCTGCTGCATGAAAAGGAGGCCGTTCCCGGCCTTGAACATCTATTGCCAGACCCTGCTCAGGTCAGACACTATCTCAACCGCACTTTTGTTGATGAAACGGTGGGAAGCCTGGCGGAAAAAGCCCTTGCCAACATTAAAAAAGAAGCGTAGCCTTGCAGGGTCATGTCTGAAATCATCTTAAAAACACCTTCTTTTTTTGCAGGGTTTCTGCAATTTGATGTGCAGAGCGGTGCAATCGAAAAAAACCTTTCCCGGGTCAGGGAAGGGCTTGCAGAAATTGCCGAATCCCATAAGCAGATATCTCCGGGAATCATTGTCCTGCCTGAACTCTGGGCCACGGGCTTTGCCTATGCAGAACTTCCGGCTCTGGTCGGGACAATACCCGATGTCCTGGAAACATTGCAGGAATTGAGCGCAAAATACCAGGTCTCCATAGCAGGCTCGCTGCCGGAATATACTGATAACAAGTATTACAATACCCTTTTTATCACCGGCCCGGCCGGCACTTTTGGTACTTACCGGAAGCAGCGCCTTTTCTCTCCCATGGCCGAAGATACCTTTTTTTCCCCCGGCACCGATCCCAACCCGATTCAAACCACTGTAGGTCCTGTTGCCGGACTGGTCTGTTACGACCTGCGCTTCCCGGAACTCCTACGGCAGCAAACGGCCCTCGGGGCCAGCCTCCTCGTGGTTCCGGCCCAATGGCCGGCTGCAAGGATCAATCAGTGGCGCATCCTGGCCCAGTCCCGCGCCATAGAAAACCAGATGTTTGTAGTGGCGGCAAACCGCTGCGGCACAACAGGTGACACGGTCTTCGGCGGTCATTCCATGATAGTCGCGCCGGATGGAACAATTTTGCTGGAAGCAGGCGATGGTATGGAATACAGGGGAGCCATGCTGGACCATGCCATGGTATCGTCTGCCAGGTCCCTGTTCAACACAATTCCGACATCAATATAGGAGGCAAGGGTTTAAAATTGAAAATTTAAAAAATTGAAGATTGAAGATTTTCTATTATGCCATCTCACGCAGCCGAACAGCGCAGTAAAGTGCGGTTAAACAGTTCGGCTGAGCACCCCGCAAAGGAGGTATAAACTCTGCGACTTTCCGAAACATCCGCACTTTAAGAACAGCACAGGGCAGTTCGATGCAGTCGAACCATGTGACTGGCTGCCCTTTTGGGTTCGTTTTGGGGCCCGCAAAAATGAACAAATTTTGAGATGTTTAGGAAGTTCCCTGGCTATCTTATCAAGTCTCCTCCTCCGAACACAACCCTTTCCACCCTTCGGGCAGATCATCCATTGAAAGCCCCAGAGAGTCAGCCAGCTTCTCAATTTCTGCCTGTGAGCAATTTATAGATGAAGAGCGCTTTTTGCTTTGCACATCAGCCATTTCCTGCTGTAAAAATCTTTGCAGCGCTGCTGCTGTTTCAGTCCGTGCTGCTGTAAAATCCAGGCTCTCCCTGGAGCAGAATCTAAGCAAGCGCTGCCAATTCACGACACAGCGTGCCAGCCCCCTGTAAATTCCTTTATCACGATTCTTGGGCTCAAGGTCCCGGAGGATTATCTCCTGGTATCGTTTGACCACCCCCTGTTTAAGAGGGAGAATCTCGTCTGCATTAAGCTCCAGGCCAGGACCGTCAGGGTCTTCTGTAAGGTAGTAGAGACTGCTGTGCAGGACGATTTCTGGAATCTCGCCTGAATGAAGGACCATAAAGGCTTCTTCAGCAATATATGCTTTTTTATCCAAATCTTTCATAACTCGAAGGCCAACCAATAATACTACCTTTTTATTATAGCCCCTCAGCGTTTATGACATCTTAATGGCCGCAGATACGCGGAGCAGGGAAATCGGCTATATTCTGATATACCGAATTCCTTAAGACAGGTAAGCGACTGCAAGGAGACTCCGCTGTCGATGGGGCTCTGTATCGGCTTTTAAGAAACGTGGGTTATTCTGAATTGTCAGGGTCCAGGTTGAAGAATTTGCGGACCATAGCGAGTTTAACTTTTTTGTCTTTGTGGGTATCTTCTTTTTTGAGATACACAATGGGATGGTGCAATATTTTATTCATCATGGCCGAACTCATTTTTTCAATGGCCTGCTTTTCCCTGTCAGAGAGATGGGCCATGCCTGAAAGCGTTTTATCCAGCTCTGCCTTGCGGATCGCGTCGGCTTTTTCCCGGATGGCTACTATTGTGGGTGTAACCTCCATGGAACCGAGCCAGAGCATGAACTTGAGTGTCTCTTCAGTGACGATGCGGCCGGCGCGAACCGCTTCCTTGTCGCGCTCAGCCTTGTTGATATCAACAACACTATTTAAATCATCAATGCCATACAGATACACATTATCCAGGTCGTTCAACTTGGGGTCAAGGTCACGGGGTACTGCTATATCAATGAGGAAGAGCGGCCGGTTGCGGCGCTGGCGCATAAGAGGTTTTACATCACTGCTGTGCAGAATAATTTCAGGGGAACCAGTGGAACTGATCATGATATCCACCTGGCCAAGCTGCGGAATAAGCTCTTGCAGGGAAACGGCCTTGCCATTGAAACAGCGGGCCAGATTCACCGCACGCTCAAATGTCCTGTTGGCCACAACCACCTCGGCTACCCCCTGGTTCATCAGATGCTGGGCTGCCAGTTCCGCCATTTCGCCTGCCCCGACAAGCATGGCCCTTTTATTCTTCAGATTGCCGAATATCTTTTTTGCAAGTTCAACAGCGGCATAACTGATGGAAACAGCGCTGGAACCGATCCCGGTCTCTGTCCGTATGCGTTTGGCCACGGAAAAAGCCTTGTGCAGCAGCCGGTTCAATATCATGCCCGTAAAGTTCTGTTCTGTGGCGTCCCTGTATGCCTGTTTCAGCTGTCCGAGGATCTGCGGTTCTCCGACTATCATTGAGTCGAGGCTGGCGCCAACCCGAAACAGATGCTCTATGGCCGCCTCTCCCTGGTGCAGATAAACATACTTGCCCGCTTCATCATAACTCATGCTTTGATTAAAAAGAAAATCACGGATTTTCCTCTCGGTTTCCGCAGGAGTTGAAGAGACAAACATGACCTCGACCCGATTACAGGTGGAAAGGAAGCAGAACTCCTCGCAACCCGGGATTACCGCAATTTCGCGGTATGGCGTACCGGGATCATTGGAAAAAGCCAGGCGCTCTCGGATTTCCACCGGGGCGGTCTTGTGGTTCACCCCCAATATCATGATTTTTTCAGCCGACATAGGAATGGGCACCTCCCAACAGGTATGTCACCCCCCACAGGGTAAACATAGCGGCTAAAAAACCTATTATGGTCATAATAGCGGCACGACGTCCCCGCCAACCAACGGTGAAGCGCTGATGTAGCAGACCGGCATAGAGGAGCCAGGTGATCAAAGACCAGGTCTCCTTGGGATCCCACTGCCAGTATGTGCCCCAGGCCTGCTTGGCCCAGATGGAGCCCGTAATTATGCCGAGGGTCAACAGGGGGAAGCCTACAGCCAGGCAGTGGTTATTCAGGTTATCAAGGGCATCCAGGGAAGGCAGGCGGGTGTAAAAAAGACCGAATCGCTTTTTCTTCAGCTCCCGTTCCTGCAGGAGATACATGATACCGCCGCAGAAGGCCAGGGCCAGGAAACCGTTGGCCATAATGGCTATACTGGCATGCACCGGCAGCCATGCACTTTTCAAGGCAGGAGGCAGCGGTATAATTTCGCGCGATGAAAATGTAGCGATGAGCATGAGAATTGTTACGACAGGGCTTACAAATGAACCGAAATTCCTGACATTGTATCTCCAGTGGAAAGAAAGATAGCCCCAGGTCACCGACCAGGCAAAGAAAGAAATCGTTTCATGATGATTGGTCAATGGTGTGTGGCCTGCTTCGAAGTACCGTACTATAATGTAAAGCGTATGCAGAAGGCCGCTAGCGATCATTATGCCACGGGCCGCTGTCCTGATATCATTTCGCTGGGTCCAGAAGTATACCATGTACGCGGCAGTTGCCAGAATATAGGCAAGCAGGGTTACTTGAAATAATATATAGCTCATCCCAATATACTCCTGTGATCAGTTTTATTGGTCTTCATAAGTAAATGGCCCGTATTTGCTGCAGCCAATTTCCCCCCACCCTGTCGCCTAAAACTCTCTCAAAATGATTTTCCAAACTGGACCAATTACTGGCCTTGATCCAGCCAGCCATATCATCATGCAGCAGTTGTTTAAACAGCTTTTCATTGTCTGCCTGTGACAGGCCTGATGCAAGAATTAGCGGTCGAATGGCACCCAGAATATCGACCAGTACTCTATATTCCACTCCAAATCTTTTTCCAAGTTCCATACGCAGCTTTCCAGCCAGCGCCGGGCTCTTTCCGGCTGTGGAGATTGATATGGTCAGGTCTCCCTGCCTGACCGTAGCCGGCAGAATGAAATTACACCGCTGGGGCACATCTGCAACATTGAGTAAAAGATCCAGAGCCGCGGCCTCTTCAAACACCTGCTTCTGGGTATCTACATCATCCGTTGCTGCAATGACCAGAAAGGACTGTTCCAGGTCGCCCGGTCGATATTCCCTGTTTATCCATGTGATGATGCCTTCATTATGCAGGCGCAAAAGCTCTTCTGTCAATTCAGGACTTATGACTGAAACCTGTGCGGCACAGGAAAGCAGGCCTAAAACTTTGCGCTCAGCCACCCTGCCGCCACCGACAACAACACATGTTTTCCCTTCCAAATCAAGGCATATTGGATAAAAGGACATTATTTGCTCGCAAAACTGTATACATCTGTTGCCGGTTTAAATATTGCCACCATCAGCCTTTTACAAGATATGCACTATACCGCAATGTGCATCTCAAAAACAAAACGGCAGCGCGAAAAAGCCCGCTGCGGATATGTATATGTCTGTAACCAATTGATTTTCAAGCTAACCCTTCACTGAATGATTTTTTAATGTGCCCAAATTTGCGTCAACAGCACCAATGCGGCCAGCACGAAACGATAGTAGGCAAAAACAGCAAACGAGTGCGACTGGACAAAGCGCAGCAGAAAGGCAATGACCAGGTAACCTGATACCGCGGCAGCTATAAAGCCTGCCAGGAAGAAGCCCAGCTGCCCCGGCTCTGAGCCCTGGCTGATAATCGCCGGCATATTATAGATGCCGGCGCCAAAAATAATAGGGGCTGAAAGCAAAAAGGAAAACCTGGCAGCTGACATTCTGTTGAAGCCCCTCATGAGGCCGGCCGTCATGGTTATACCGCTGCGGGACACCCCGGGCATGATGGCAAACGCCTGGGCCAGACCAATGACAGCCACATCGGCAAGCCCTATGGTCTTCATGGATCTTTGATGTTTTCCCAATCTGTCAGCCAGCAGCAGGAGAAAGCCGGCCCCGGCCAGAGACCCGGCAATTAGAAGCGGTGCCCTGAAAACTGTTTCAGCAGCATCTTTCAGTAAATAGCCTGCCACTACTGCAGGTATTGTACCGAGACAGATGTATAATACAAAAAGACGCTGTGTCCTGGCTTCATCGCCCAATACATGAGGCTTTACCAGGGCAGTAAACATCATGCTGAAATCACGCCGGAAATATATAATGACCCCTAAAAGGGTTCCCAGGTGCAGCGCAACATCAAAGGCCAGGCCGCCCTCTTCAATACCAAGAAAAAATTCAACCAGGGCAAGATGCGCTGAACTTGAAATCGGCAGGAATTCTGTAGCACCCTGCAAAAGCCCCAAAAAAATTGCGTAAAAGAAATTCATCAGGATAATTGAAAGATGGCTTATCCTGCAGCAAGCATCTTCTGGAGCTCTTCTTCCAGGACGTCATGCTCAACATAGCCCAGATACTTTTTCACTATCTCTCCCTTGCGGTTGACCAGAAATGTAACAGGGATGCCTGATACACCGCCAAACCCTCTGGCTATTTCCAGGTCTGCAAGAAGGACCGGGTAATTTATGCCGTATTTTTCGATGAGCTTATTCAAAAGCTCAGGGTCTCCTTCGTCAACGGAGAAAGCAACTACAGAGAAACCTTTCCCTTTGTAAGAATCCTGCAGTTCAATAAATGTAGGAATTTCCTGTATGCATGGCGGGCACCAGGTTGCAAAAAAAGTCACCAGCAGCACCTTACCTTCGAGCTCCTTGCTGTCCAGCACTGCATTGTCAGTAAGGGAGGGCAGCTTGAACTGCACCATTTGCATGTGTTTGCCGATTGGGGGAGAATACCCCCCCCTGGTCTCTGATTCAGGCTGTTTGCAGGCCAGCAGCATGGCAAACAATCCAACCACAAGAAGAAAATATCTGAACTTCATGTTCGCTCCAGGTAATAAAAAAAATCACGTTTACGGGGCAAATTCCCCATTTTATTTACTTCTTCCCAAGATAAGGCTCGGGAGCAAGATAATCAAGCTAACCCAAAGTGCAAGCCTGAATATCAAGAAATATAAACCCATTTTAGCAGGTGGCCTAAAAGCCAGCAATAAATCCTGATGACGTTAAAGATGGTATTGGCCGGGAGAATTAAATCCCAAAGGAGCATACCGTTTTTTTCGGCAGACTGACACGGGCTTCCATGCCACCATCGGGTTTCTGGTTTAAAGAAAAACGCCCGCCATGTATTGCTACAATTTTTTCAACCAGTGTAAGGCCAAGCCCGGTACCATAGGTTTTGGTGGTAAAAAAAGGATCAGTCGCCCTTTTCTGTATAGCCTCGGCAATTCCTACACCGGTATCGGCAAATAAGATAACCACCCACCCATTCTGCTGGCGTACCGTAATTGTCAGATTCCCACCTTCAGGCATGGCATCAATAGCATTTCTTGTCAGGTGAATCATCATTTTGCGCACCAGCTGTTCATCCATTTCCAGGACCGGGTCTGGTTCAGTCACATCAAGATCGACCTGGATTGAATGCCGGACAAGAGTCGGCTGGAGCAGCAGTAATGTTTTTCTTATCAGCGGATAAAGCGGCTCGCATTTCTTATCAACCTTCATCTGCCGGACAAAATCAAAAAGGTCCTTTAAGGTGAATTCCAGCCGGGTGGTTTCATTGACGATCATATTGACAAATTCAAGAGTTTTCTCATCCGTGATTTTTTTTGCAAGAATCCGGGCAGCACCGCCAATTGACGTTATCGGATTTCTCAAGACATGCACGAGCTGGGCTGACATTTCCCCTAATGCTGAATAATTGGCGGATTCCACCAGGAGGTCTTTATTCTTTTCCAGCTCATGTGTTACATTTTCAAGTTCTCCGATCTTATCCTCCATCTCCATGTAGAGACGGCTGTGCTCAATGGCCAGGCTGGCCTGATTGGCAAATATCTCCAGGGACTTTACATGCTCTCTGGTAATGATCTCATTGGTTACAAAATGGTCGGCTATGATGACCCCAAGGGATTTGCTTGGTGAAAATAAAGGCACAACCACAAAAGCATCTTCATTGAGAAGCTCAATGAGCTCAGGGGCAACCGGCACATCTGCCCGGCCATTTTCCACGAGAAAGGAGCGTCTCTCGCCGGCGGATCTTATCAGGATATGCTCTGAATCAGTAATTGGGACCCGCAGACTTTTGATCAATCTGGTTACTTTTGTGTCGCCATTGAGGCAGCTTTTTTTGATATTCTGGACTATTTCCAGAAAATCAAGTTTCCTTTCACGCAGCTCGGCCCAGACCCTGGCAGCTTCTTCACGACATTCCGACCCTATGGCAAGCCTTCCCTGCAGGACACGACCTTCATCTTCAAATATTGCCAGAAATGCACGGTTGAAACGCAAGCCCTCTTCAGCAGTAATACCAACAAGGATGGCCTGCAAAATCTCATCAAGTTCCACGGTGCTTAAATACACCGAGTTCATCTTCAGGGAGAGCTGGTGCAGAAGATGGATGCGAAAATGGGCATTTTCAAGATCCTCCTGGTATTTAAGGTTTTCAGTTATCAACCGCCTCCTTTCCAGGACCTTGCGCACCACCAGGAGTATTTCATCAAATCGAACAGGCTTTGAAAGGTAATCATCAGCGCCCTTGCGAATGCAGTCGAGGGCCACTTGCAGATCCGCCATACCTGTCAGCATGACTATGGCAACTCCCGGATAATCATTAACAATTTCAGGGAGCAGGGTAAGCCCATCAGTATCAGGCAAACCAATATCAAGCAGGACCAGGGCGATCTTGACAGAGCCTAAGAGCTTCCTGAGCTGATTTCCATTCTCGGCTTCAACAACAGCAAGATCATGGGACTCGAAAAAAGTCCGCAAAGGTTCCCTGATGGAGGCATCATCATCAACTATGACAATCACCTCATCCCGTGCAAGGAGTTTATCTGGGGTGAGCGATATATGGTGCAAGCCGGGAATGGATTCAAGCATGTATTATAATTTCGGGCTTTTAAAATATATATCTGCAACTTTTGCTGCAGAATAGTTCACGAAGAATTGAAAGTACCCGGACCGCCATGTGGTTGCATAGCCATCCCTTATGATTAGCTAAAACCTCCATTCGGCAGCTTATATATTTTTATTACTCCTGCCATGCTGATCTGTCAAGAAAACTTCAAAATTTCCAAGCTATTACTGCATTGTTATTCCTGGTTGAAATATATGGGGATACTCTTTACAGTGCCAGCAAAACATCATGATGATTAATGACTACAATATTGACCTGCTGAAGATTATCGGTGATTTCCTGGAACTGGGCCATGTCGAGAACATTGTTGCCATGTTTAAGCAGGATACAAGCCTGTATAGCCTTACCGGTGATCTTATCAGGGATGAACGCTTTTCTGTCAGGCTCGGGACTGCCGTGCTTTTCGAAGAACTTGTTGCAATGCGGCCTGACGAAACATCCCTTGCCATTCCTTTCTTGCTGCCCCTGCTGCAGGAAGAAAATCCTTTATTGCGGGGTGAGGCGGCAACCATTCTCGGCATAATCGGCTCTCCTGATGCCCTGCAACACCTGAGGCAGCTTGCAAATGACCCCGACCCCCAGGTGCTTGAAATAATAAGCGATATTATAAACCAGGGGGCAAAGAAACCGTAACCAGGTTTTCCAACCGCTAATGAAGAGCCTTGTCAAACAGACACATGAAATATTTAAGCCTGATGGCCTCCTGTCCACACTATTGGACAGGTATGAACCAAGACAGGGACAGCTTGAAATGGCATCTGCTGTGGCACAAACCCTCGCAGGCGGCAAGCTCGCGGTTGAGGCTGAAACCGGTATCGGCAAAACCCTGGCCTATCTTATTCCTGCTGTATTAAGCCACCGGAAGATTGTCATCTCCACCAACACCCTGAACCTGCAGGAACAGATACTGAGAAGTGAAATCCCTTTTATTCAGCAACATATAGACCCGGAACTTACCGCCCTGTGTGTCAAAGGACGGCAAAACTATCTCTGCCTCTACCGCTGGCAGCAATTTGCCTTGCATCCCCAGCTTGAGATGTTTGCGCCCCATGAAACAAGAGAAAAAATTGAACACTGGCTGAAGTCAACTACTACCGGTGACCGGGCAGAACTTGACTGGCTTGAAGACAATTCTTCCCTGTGGCGGGAAATTAGTGCTACTCCAAGCCAGTGCCTGGGCAGCAAATGTCCAAACGATAAAACATGTTTCATCAATGAACTGCGCCGGAAAGCTGCCGGAGCACGGCTGCTCATCGTCAATCATCATCTTTACTTTTCAGACCTCGCCCTCCGCCGTGAAGGACATGGCGAAGTTCTACCGCGTTATGAATCGGTTATTTTTGACGAAGCCCATCATTTGGAAAATGTGGCGACCAGCTTTTTTGGTTTTTCGTTCAGCCACTTTCAGATGGTTGACCTCGCAAAAGATGTAAAACTCTCTGCAGCCCTGCTGCCGGAGGATAAACAGGATCGGCTATACCAGGCGGCTGAGACACTCCGGATGCGCTCTGAACATTTTGCAGGCATATTCCCTGCCCAGCCCGGGAAATACCCCCTGCAGGATTTTATTGCGCAGCATCCTGACTGGGAGAAGGAAATTCAGGCTGTCTCAGATCGATTGTCCGGCCTCGAATCAACTCTTTTGGCCATGGCGACTGCTGGCGAAACCTGGCAGGCGCTTGCCGGCCGCTGCCAGGAACTGCAAGCCAGGCTGCTTGCCATTACAGGTTTACTTGAAATTCGCCATGCAGACACATATGTCCACTGGTATGAGCGGCGGGAGAAAACTGTTGTCCTGACCGCCTCTCCTATTGATATTGCCCATGAACTCAATTCTGTTTTATATCCAAATGTGCGGAGCGTAATTTTCACCTCAGGCACACTTACTGTAGGAGGCGATTTCTCCTACTTTCTTACCCGGCTTGGACTTGACCAGGACACAGAAACCCTTTCTCTTGCCTCACCTTTCGACTACCCCGGCCGAACCTTGCTCTATGTCCCGGCCCATACCCCTGCTGAGCCTTTCCCACAGCCTGACCAGGAATCATTCCCTGAGAAAATTCAAAATATAATTTACCGGATACTCCTGGCTTCAAGCGGCAGGGCCCTCGTGCTTTTTACAAGTTTTTACAGCATGAGAAAAACCTATCCTTTTCTGGTCGAGCACCTTCCCTACCCTGTCTTCATCCAGGGAGAAGCACCACGCAATAAACTTCTCGAGTCATTCCAACTCCAGACCAATTCAGTGTTGCTCGCTGTTGCAAGTTTCTGGGAAGGGATAAACGTACCGGGTGAATCATTGAGTTGTGTCATCATAGACAAATTACCCTTTGAAGTACCGAGTGACCCTGTTATCATGGCACGGATAAACAGGATAAGGGAGGCAGGCGGAAACCCTTTCATGGATTTTCAATTGCCGCGGGCCATACTTGCCTTGCGCCAGGGTGTCGGCAGGCTCATGCGCACTTCATCAGATAAAGGATTACTGGCAATACTTGATGTGCGCTTATTTACGAAGCAGTATGGACGTATGTTCCTCAAGAGCCTGCCCCCAAGCCCACTTGCCCGGGAGATTGCCGATGTGGTTTCTTTTTTTGCTGAAAACAAGTAATTACACCTGTATCAAAAGGAATGCCCAGAGTGGAAAAATTTGACCTGCTGGCCGGATTAAAACCTGAAATTGATATGGTCGATCAGGTCATGCAGCGTGACCTGCAAAACCTAGTCAACAAGGGGTTGATACCCTCCAGCCTGATCGAGGTGTTGGAACACGCACTTCTCAATGGCGGCAAAAGAATCAGGCCTCTGCTCTGTATCCTGACTGCTGGTCTCTGCGGGAATAACAGTAAAAAGATTTACCCCCTGGCCATTGCTTTTGAATACCTGCACGTCGCCACCCTGCTCCATGATGATGTTATTGACCATGCAGAGACCCGGCGAGGCCGTCCGACGGCCCGTATGGTCTTCGGGCTTACCCCGGCAATTCTGGCCGGGGATTTTCTCCATGCCCGCGCCATGTTTCTCATCGGTACCCTGGGCGGGAAACGAAGCCTGGAACTCATCTGCAGCGCCACGGAAGCCATGGTTGCAGGAGAATTTCACCAACTCGCCAATGCCCGGAACTTCAACCAGTCTGAAAAGGATTATTTTGCCGTAATCAATGGCAAAACAGCACTATTTATCGGGGCTGTCTGTGAAACAGGAGGAATTTTTGCCGGTGCCGGTGCTAAGGAAATTGAGGCACTTAAAATTTACGGCGCCAACCTTGGCAAGGCTTTTCAGATACAGGACGACCTCCTCGATTATCTGGGCGACCCGGTAAAAACAGGAAAAACAGTCGGCAATGATTTCTGCGAAGGCAAAATGACCCTGCCGCTTATCCATGCCCTTAAAACAGCCGCGAATACTGAGAGCGCTTTTCTTCTGGCTCTTCTCAAGGGCGGGAAAGGTGAACGCAGGGCTAAACTTGAGGAGGCTAAAGATATCATTGCGAAAAGCGGCGGGTTCGCATACGGGCTTCAGGTCGCTGAAAAACTGATTGCTGCCGGAATCGCCGGCCTGGATGTTTTTTCTGCCGGACATAATAAACAGATCACTGACACACTGATCGCACTGGCCAGATATGTTATCCACAGGGACAAATGACTTCCTCTCCTGCAGTGGAGATCTTTATTTATTAAAATTGTCTGCTGCTGGTTGTTCTCGTTAATTAGTGAAGTTAGACATCAGCTTAGCTCATGGTATATGGAATTATTTTAATGCCAACAAAAGGGAAGAAAAAAAAATCCGCTAAAAAGCGGAAAAGAAGAAGCAGGAAACAAAATAGAAGTATGTTTGTAATGCTGCGTCAATGGTCCCTGCCCCTGTTCCTGCTTCTGCTCATCAGCTTCACCCTCGCAGCGACTTTTTATCTCGTTTTTCTGCATACCCCTGCAACCCCTCTTTTCTAAATTTTATTGCATGTGACTTGCAAACTCTCCCTAAACGAATTCATACTAATGGGGTATTGCCTGAGTAAAAAATATATGATCCTATTGAGATTACTCTTGTGCAACGCTGCTGCAAAAAATACAATAAGCCCGGATAATTCTCTTTGTAAGGATTGCTGACAGCAGAACATTTAATGCTTATTATTTTGCCATGTCTGTATACAAGCGCCAGGAACTTCCCAAACTTTTAGACGAGATCAAGCAAGGTGGTACTGCGCAAATCTATCTCCTGTTCGGTGAACGCTATCTTTGCAGGAACGCAGCCCAGGAGTTAATTGAACACCTGCTGCCTGAACAGGAGCGCCAGGACACCAGCCTGCAGCACATTGATGGAGACCAGGAGGATTTTAACAGAACCCTCAATCTCCTGAAGACATTCAGCCTTTTTCCAGGACGCAAAATTTTCTGGGTCACGGATACAAAACTTTTCTATTCCAAAGGAGTTGCCAAAAGCGTTTGGGACAAAGCCTGCGAAAAAAATGAACGTAATGAAGCAGGACAGGCTCTTCGCTACCTCCTGCAAATGCTCAACCTTGCCGCAGTATCTCCGCAGGAGATGGCTGAAGAAAATATTGCGTCCCTGTCTGCAACCCGCTGGAAAACCCTTTTCGGCTTCAGCAAGCCTCAGGGCAAGCTGTCCTGGGTCCAGGACCTGTTAGCTGACGTACCTGCTGAAGCTTCTTCGGCAAAGGGTGCTGAAACCGATGCTGCCACCAGGTATACTCTGGCCTTTGAAGCAGGCATCCCCAAGGATAACATCCTTATTCTTCTTGCTGAAGCAGTTGACAAGAGAAAACGACTCTATAAATACATTCAGCAACATGGCGTCATACTCGATCTGGCTGTAGATCCTGGAAGTTCAGCTGCGGCAAAGCGCGACCAGGATAATATTGTCAAGGAGTTACTGCACTCCACCTTGATAAAGTATGGCAAGGACATTGAGTCGCAAACAATCCCAGTTTTTCTTGAAAGGGTCGGCTTCCATCCTGTAGCTGCTGTTATGGAGGCAGAGAAACTGGCACTCTATGTCGGTGACAGAAAAGTAATTACCCGGGAGGATGTTGACGCCATAATCGGCCGCACCAGGGAAGAGGCACTGTTTGAGCTAACCGAGGCTGTGACCTCGGGCAAACTTGAAGACGGATTGCTCATCCTTGATCACCTCCAGTCCAGTGGCATCCATGGCTTAGCCATCCTGGCAACCTTGCGGAATCACCTAAAGAAACTGCTTCTTGTCCGCTCACTGCAGGAAGTCAAATCCCCGTCCTATACAAAATCAATGGCGTTCCCGGTCTTCCAGAAAAACTATCTCCCTAAACTCAAGGAAGGAAGAGAGGAATGGACCAATTTACTCTGGAAAGGCCACCCGTATGGCCTGTTTATGCTTTTTCGACAGGCGGCCCGATTCCGCTGTGAAGATATGCAGGAGGGTTTGAAAGAGCTGCTGACAGCTGAGTATCGCATGAAGGGCTCACCGGTTGACAGCCGTCTCATCATGGACAGCCTGCTATTCAATCTGATGCTTCAGAAACTCCCAGAGGTGCAGGCATCATGAGCAAAACAGGGCGTGATTTTGAAGGCTGGGTGACAACAGATCACAAAACATCTGTCAAGGAGCCGCCTCTTTATAAGGTCCTGCTGCATAATGACGATTATACCTCCATGGAGTTTGTCGTGCTGCTGCTTGAAAAAGTATTTAACAAAAGCACTTCTGAAGCTGCAAGGATCATGCTTAACGTGCATCAGCAGGGAATTGGCGTTGCCGGTGTATATCACAAGGAGATTGCCGAAACAAAGGTGGCAATTGTCCATGACCTTGCCCAGAAAAACGAATACCCCTTAAGATGTTCACTGGAAAAAGTTTAACCATGAAAACAGGTAGTTGGACAAAAATATTTGTTTTTAGTTAGAGCACATTAGCCAAGCAATACTTATTGTATTATAATTGAATAAGAAAAAATAATACTTACAGGGAAAAAAGATGTTTAGCCAGAAACTTGAAATGGCATTAGTTACAGCGGTGCGTGAGGCCAAAAGCCACAGACATGAATTTGTCACAGTGGAACACCTGCTCTACGGCATACTGCAGGATGAACTCACCAACCGCATAATCAGGCAATGTGGCGGCAGTTTGGAAAACCTCATGAAAAGACTGGAAAAATTCTTTGATGGTGAAATGCCGACCCAAAAGTTAAACGATAGCGGCGACCCCATCCAGACACTCGGTTTTAACCGAGTACTGCAACGGGCCATCGGCCATGTGCAAAGCTGCGGGAAAAAAGAGGTCGATTCAGGTGATGTACTGGTGGCAATTTTTTCTGAACCGGACTCCCATGCCGTTTATTTTCTGAGCTCAGAAGGATTGGACCGCATGAACGTGGTTGAATATATCTCCCATAGCCTGCCGGAAGATCTGGAAACAGATGCCTGGCAAACCAAGAAGAAAAAAACAATCGTCAAGCAGGATGAACTTGACAAGTTTACTGTGAACTTTGCTGACAGAGCCAGGACGGGCTTGATCGATCCACTTATCGGTCGTGAGCGGGAACTGGAACGCATCATGCAGGTCCTCTGCCGGCGCAGGAAGAACAATCCCCTCCTGGTTGGTGAGCCTGGTGTCGGAAAGACAGCCATTGCAGAAGGCTTAGCCCTGCGCATCCACGACAAAAATGTTCCCTCGATGCTTGAGGATGTTGAAATCCGACTGCTCGATATGGGCGCCCTGCTTGCCGGCACCAAGTACCGTGGTGATTTTGAAAAACGCCTCAAGGCTGTTATCGATGGCATGGAAAAAAAGGGTGAGAAGTCCATACTGTTTATTGATGAGATCCATACAATTGTCGGAGCCGGAGCAACAAGCGGCGGCAGCCTCGATGCCTCAAACCTGCTGAAACCGGCGCTGCAGGCAGGAGCACTGCGCTGCATTGGTTCAACTACCTATGAAGAAAACAAGAACCATATTGAAAAAGACCGTGCCCTATCCAGGCGCTTCCAGAAAATAGACATTGAGGAACCCTCCGTTGAGGAGACGGTTGAAATCTTGAACGGGCTGAAATCCCGTTATGAAGAGCATCACGGCATTAAATATACCTCGGCAGCGCTCCAGGCCACTGCTGAACTAGCTGGCCGCTACATCAATGACAGGTTCCTGCCGGACAAAGCCATTGATATTCTCGATGAGGTGGGAGCAGCCTTCAGGCTCTCCGGCACCACCAATAAGCGCAAAAACGTCACTGTCAGGGATGTTGAGTCAGTGGTATCGCGCATGGCCAGGATCCCGGCAAAAAGCAGTTCAAGATCGGAAATCCGCCAACTGAAAACCTTGCTGCCTGAACTGAAAAAAGTGATATTCGGCCAGGACCATGCCATCGAGGCGTTGACCAATGCTGTCAAACGGGCCAGGGCCGGCCTCGGTCAGCCTGAAACCCCTACAGGCTCTTTCCTCTTTGCCGGCCCGACCGGGGTCGGGAAAACAGAGGTGGCCAGGCAGTTGGCCAACTCCCTTTCCGTGCATTTTGAGCGCTTTGACATGAGTGAGTACATGGAAAAACATGCCGTGGCCAGGCTTATCGGCGCCCCGCCGGGCTATGTCGGCTTTGACCAGGGCGGACTGCTTACCGATGCCATTAGAAAGCACCCTTACTCGGTCCTGCTGCTGGATGAGATCGAAAAGGCGCACCCGGATGTTTTCAGCATTCTCCTGCAGGTCATGGATCATTCCACCCTGACTGACAATGCCGGGAGGCGGGCTGATTTCCGCAATGTCATCCTTATCATGACCACAAATGCCGGAGCCCGGGAATTAACGGAGAGGGCCATCGGCTTCATGGCTGACAAAAAAGATCAGGGCCAAAAAGCCCTGCACAATCTTTTTGCACCTGAATTCAGAAACCGGCTCGATGCGGTCATTACCTTTAACCCCCTTAAAATGGCTATAATCGAAAAAATTGTCGATAAAATGGTGGGTGAACTTGAAATGCAGCTCAGCGAAAAACGCGTTTCCATCAAACTTTCTGCCAAGGCCCGGGCATTGCTTGCCAAAAAGGGCTATGATCCTGATTACGGCGCCAGGCCGCTCCGGAGGATGATCCTCAAGGAAATAGGTGATGTGCTGACCGAGGAGATACTCTTCGGCAAACTGTCAAAGGGCGGAAAGGCCCAGGTTGATGCCAAAGGCAAGAATCTCCTTTTCTCCTACAAAAGCAAATCATAATTCATCCCGCTATTCCTATAGCGCCCAGCAACATTCCAGGGCGCTATGAAACAAAAACTATAATTACAAGCATGTTAAGCCCTAAAGCACTGGTCCCAGGCATACTCTTTCTGCTGTTAGGGCTCGTCAGCGTCACAACTGTTTATGGGGCACCTGCGCTAAAGCTCTGGCCCCGCTGGCAATCCCATGTTGCTGATTCTCCTGTAACTGTTGACCACGCCGACTGGGATCTTATTTTGCAGCGGTACGTTGATGTCAGTCATCCTTCTGGAATCTACAGGTTTAAATATTCCCGTGTAAGCCCAACAGACCGCCAGGCCCTGAAGGACTATCTCCAGAAAATGCAACGGGTTGATGTCTCAGGACTGACGCGCGGCGAACAGAAGGCTTACTGGATTAACCTCTATAATGCCCTGACGGTTGATGTCATTCTTGATCATTATCCTGTCAAATCGATCCGTGATATTGACATCTCTCCCGGGATTTTCAGCAGTGGTCCCTGGGATGCAAAATTACTGTCAATTGAAGGCGAAAAAATCTCTCTGAATGATATTGAACACCGTATTTTACGGCCCATCTGGCAGGACAACCGGGTCCACTATGCTGTTAACTGCGCCAGTCTCGGCTGCCCCAACCTGCAACCCCTGTCTTTCACAGCCCGGAATCTAGACATGCTTCTGGACAAAGCTGCCCGTGACTTCATCAACCATCCACGCGGAGTATCGTTTATCAACAACAGGCTGCAGGTTTCGAGTATCTATTTCTGGTTCCAGGAAGATTTTGGGGCTTCAGAAAATGGCATTATCCGGCACCTGAAAAAATATCTCACTCCCGATAACCTGAAAAAACTCGATGCAGTGCATAAAAAGATAAGGCATCAATACGACTGGAGCCTGAACGAATAATTCCCATGACTCATTTCATGCAAACTTAACCTGTAGCCGTGAATTAATTTCCAGCCTTAATCAAAAGAAGCAGCACATCCGGTTTTTTGCAAAATATGTTCGGACTTTCCCGGTTTCTTTTACATTGACATCCCAACTAGGCCATTGGTAGATTATATTATTTAGGGAATGATACCAAAATTTGTATATTTTTATAATTCACATAATCACATACCGGGGAAATAAATGTCTATACGCCAGGATGCAATCAACAGGGTCGGGACACCTCTTTTTGAGGCCTGCGCCCGTAACGAATCAATATCTTTAGACCAGCTCATGGATGGTGTTGCCAGGGGCGAACTGGTCATTACCAAAAACAAAAACCACAATTTCGAAAAAATAATTGCCATTGGCAAGAATGTATCAACCAAAATCAACGCCAATATCGGTTCTTCGAAAGACCTCCCTGAATTGCATTCAGAGCTGCAGAAACTCTGTGTTGCCATCAAGGCCGGTGCTGACACCGTTATGGACTTGAGCATGGGTGGGGACCTTGACGCTGTACGCAGAGGCATTCTTGAACAGTGCCCTGTGCCATTGGGAACCGTGCCCATTTACCAGGCTGTGGCGGAGACAGTGGAAGTGCAGAAAAAGGCGATCGTTGATGTAGAGGTTGACCATATTTTCAAGACCATAGCAAAACAGGCTGAAGATGGGGTGGATTTCATGACCATCCACTGCGGCATTACCCGAAATACCCTGGAACGAATGAACTCCCAACAGCGTTTGATGGGAGTTGTCAGCCGCGGAGGATCTTTCACCATCGAGTGGATGAGCCACCATAACAAAGAAAACCCTTTATATGAAAATTTTGATGATCTCCTGGCTATTCTCAAAGAATACGAGGTAACCTTAAGCCTTGGAGACGGCATCCGGCCAGGCTGCCTGGTGGACGCTACGGACCGAAACCAGGTGCAGGAACTCATACATCTGGGAGAGTTAACTGATCGGGCCTGGGATGCCGGGGTCCAGGTCATCATTGAAGGGCCGGGGCATATGCCAATGAACCAGATAGAAGCCAATGTCCTGCTTCAGAAACAGCTTTGCAAAGGTGCGCCTTTCTATGTGCTGGGGCCGCTTGTCACAGATATCGCACCCGGTTATGACCATATTACGGGAGCAATCGGTGGGGCCATTGCCGGAGCTGCCGGGGCCGACTACCTGTGCTACGTAACCCCGGCAGAGCACCTTAAATTGCCGAATGTTGACGATGTAAGGGAAGGGGTAATTGCCTCGAAGATTGCAGCCCATGCGGCAGATATAGCAAAGGGACTGCCAGGTGCCATTGACAAGGATATTGCCATGGCCCGCTGCCGCAATAACCTGGATTGGAAAGGCCAGATCGACCTGTCACTTGACCCCGAAAAAGCCAGACGCTTTCGGGATGAAGGCGGCTCGTATAAAGGTGATGCCTGCAGCATGTGCGGTTCATACTGCGCCATCAAGGTTTTTAAGCGAGCCCGGAAAAAAAGTACTCAAAAAAACCTGAACAACAACTAGGGAGGCTGAACTAATGGATTTTTTAACAAAAATCGTCGAGTTTATTCATTCTACCCAGGTGTTACAGCAGTTTAAGGAAGTGGATGCCGGTGGCCTCTTTACCAACCCCTGGTTTCTGGTGCCATTTCTCTGCCTGCTCGGCTACATGCTCTACAAACAGGATTTTCGGGAAATCGTTGTCATTATTATTGGTTTTGGCTGCTGGCATATTTCCGGCACCGAATATATGAATACCCTCATTGTGGGCGAGGAAATACAGCTTGCCAAAGTTCTGCCCGTTGTCTTTGGGGCCGCCTGTATTCTGGGGGTAATAATCTATATGTACTTCGGAAAATCGGATTAACCTGAGCAGGACGCCCAAGACCGTTGGCAGTTATAGGCGTTTTTCACCTGAGCCTGATACTGATTAACAGCCGTTCCCCCTTTGAAAAGGGCAGGTAAAGTTTTTTTACTTCAGATACAAAAAAATCCTCATTCATTTCTTTTTGAACTGGATCATCCAGTTCACCCAACACGCCCGGACCTTTCATCAGGACAATCTTTCCCTCCTTTTTCAGGTAAGGGCAAGCTAATTTTACAAACTGCCAGGTATCAGTAAAGGCCCTGCTTGTGATAAAAGAAAACTGACGATTTGCAAGTTCCTTTACCTTGCTCTTTTCTTCCAGGCGGATGTTAAGCATTTCCACCCCTTTTAATTGCAGGACCCTGACAATGTGTTTCAGGAAGAAAAAGCGGTTTTTACGGGGTTCTACAAGTGTAACCGAAAGGGCAGGACAGACCGCCTTGAGTACCAGACCTGGAAAACCCGCTCCTGTACCGACATCGAGAATTGTCTCCTGTACCCGTGTTTCCGGCGGCAGTAATGAAAGAAGTGTCAGGGAATCAAGAAAATGGTTTTCCAGAATCTGCTGATCAGCCATGGATCGTGCAACCAGGTTGATCTTCCTGTTCCATTTTTTCAATTCCTGAAAGTAAAGAGAGAGGCGCGCAACGGCCTCAGGCTGGTCGTCCAAAGAAATCTCCATGAGACCGAGACCCCGGGACAGGAAAACTTCTGCATTGATGCTTGACATCATTTTGATTTCAGAGATTAGCAGTCTATAAAAGGAAAAATTGGAGTTATGGAGTAATGGAGTCTTGGAA
>Ga0210119_1000023_pt1 | contig 33871 bp, 41 predicted proteins | sample China_Bullhead_C_2_FD_184859 | JGI IMG/M metagenome (GOLD analysis project Ga0210119, IMG submission 184859) | Wetland microbial communities from San Francisco Bay, California, USA, that impact long-term carbon sequestration -... | ecosystem: Environmental > Aquatic > Marine > Wetlands ... | reverse complement strand
AATATGCATAAGATCAATCAAGATCTTATCACGGACAAGACAAGCTTCAAAGGAAAATATGCCATCCTCATCCAAGCTGATCTTTACGACAAACTAGATCGTGTACCTTGACAGTAAATTTATTTCTTCTTTAAAAATACGCCACTCTCCACATGTTCCGTATGTGGAAACTGATCAAACATCGCTGCTTCAACAACATCATGTGTCTGGACCAGTGTTGCCAGATCTCTTGCAAGTGTTTCAGGGTTACATGAGATATAGATAATATTTTCTATCTTTGAAATAAGCGCTATAGTTGCCTCATCCAATCCGGCTCTTGGCGGATCAACCAATACCGTGCTGAAGTTGTAACTTTCCAGATCTATCTCTTTGAGTCTGGAAAATTCTCTTGTACCATTCAGTGCTTCTGTCATCTCTTCAGATGCCAGTCTTGCAAACGTAATATTTTCAATACTATTCAGCGCACAATTTTCAAGTGCCGCATGAATGGAGCGTTTACTGATCTCTGTAGCCAACACTTTATCAAAGTAATGAGAGAGAGGCAGTGTAAAATTCCCCAGACCACAATAACTTTCTAAAAAATCCCCATACCCTACAGTTTTAGCCTGCTTGATAGCCCACTCTATCATCTTGATATTGACTGCAGGATTTGGTTGGGTAAAACCGCTTTCATACTGAACATAGGTAAACGTTTTTCCATCAATGTCCAACTTTTCAGTTACAAATTCATCCGAAAGGATCACTTTTTGTTTACGGCTTCGACCCATGATCTTACAGTTCAGCTCTGCTTCAAGCTCTTTTGCCTCAGCACTCCAAACATCATCAAGTTTTCTATGATATAACATAGTGATAAGACATTCATCCGTAGTGGCCGCCAAAAACTCCACGGCAAAAAGACGCTGTTTTAACACTTCTGTAGATGCGTTGATCTTTTCAAGTAACTTCCACATACGCTTTTCTATAGGTTTGATGACTTTAGGGCACTCTTCTATGTTGATGGCACCTTTTTTCTCTACACCATCTATTTGCATCTTGCCCATCGCATAATCACATCTGTCACCCTCATGCCAAATACGAAACTCTGCTCTGGCTCTATAATGATCGGTAGGAGAATCAAAAACTTCTAAGTCACCCTGATAAAAAGGAGCCAAAAGCCCGGAAACCCTCTCCTCTTTTTGCTTTAATTGTTCCTTATACTCTAGCTCATAGAGTCCGCAGGAGCCACAACTTCCAAAATGTTTACAGTTCAAATTTCATACCTTTAATTTGCATTGGATATAATCACAATAATAAAATATATCTGTAATTTTACCCAAAAGGTCCAAAATGTCTATAAGTGTTGTCATACTCGCAGCAGGTCAAGGTACAAGAATGAAGTCCACGACCCCAAAAGTACTTCATGAAATCTCCGGAAAACCTATGCTCTTCCATGCCATTGACGCAGCGCAGAAGATCTCTGATGATATCACCGTGGTACTCTACCATCAGGCAGCACGTATTCAAGAAGCCATTGAGGCACACTATAGCGGTATTCATTTTCATATGCAAGACGCAGTTGAATTTCCAGGTACAGGTGGGGCTATGAAAGGTGTCAAAGTCACACACTCCAAAGCATTGATACTGAATGGTGATATGCCACTGGTCACCATGTCTGCACTTGAATCACTGATGCAGGGAGATGCTGACATCAACATGTCTGTGATCAAATTGGATAACCCTTCTGGTTATGGACGTGTAGTCATCAGCCAGGGGAATGTCGCAGAGATCGTAGAAGAGAAAGACTGTATTCCTGCACAAAAAGAGATACAGACTGTTAATGCAGGTGTCTACTGTGTCAAAAAAGAGTTATTGGAGAGTTACATCCCTGCGCTAAGCAATGAAAATGCGCAAAAAGAGTATTACCTTACCGATATCATCAAAATGGCTGTAGATGAAGGTAAAATTGTCCATCCTGTCATAGTAGAAGAAGAAGAATTTAAAGGGGTGAATTCCAAGCTTGACCTTGCACATGCAGAAGAGATACTTCAAAGACGTATCAAAACAGAGTGGATGAAAGCAGGTGTCTCTATGCGTCTTCCAGAAACCATTTACATTGATTCACGGGCCACTTTTGAAGGTGAATGTCTGTTGGAGAATGGTGTAAGTATCCAGGGTGCTTCGCATATTATCGCTTCACACATTAAAACGCACTCTGTCATAGAAGATGCGCATATAGAGAATTCTGATGTAGGTCCTATGGGAAGAGTTAGACCAAATTCAACACTCATCAATACGCATATCGGTAACTTTGTTGAAGTAAAGAAATCAACACTGACAGGGGTCAAAGCCGGCCACCTCGCTTACATAGGAGACGCAACAATAGATGAAGGCTCTAACATTGGTGCAGGTGTCATTACCTGTAATTACGATGGGAAGGATAAATACCAGACCAAGATCGGTAAAAATGTCTTTGTAGGTTCAGATACGCAACTTGTCGCACCTGTTACCATAGAAGATGATGTTATGATAGCAGCAGGAAGTACCATAAACAAAAACGTAGCACAAGGTGAGCTTGCCATCTCGAGAGCACCTATGAGAACTGTCAAAAACTTCTTTTATAAATTTTTTGGAGACCACTAATATGCAAATAGATTTAAGCGGTAAATCTGTACTCCTAGGTGTTACAGGAAGTATCTCAGCCTATAAAGCTTGTGATCTCGCACGTCTTTTTGTCAAAGCAGGTGCTTCTGTACATGTAGTAATGAGTCCCTCCGCCGAACGTTTTGTCTCTGCATTGACCTTTGAGGCCCTTACACGCAATGCTGTTTTAACAGAGAAGAGTGAGTCTTGGGCCAGTGAGCTCAATCATATAGAGTTGGGTAAAAAGTGTGATGTGTTTGTTATTGCCCCTGCAACAGCCAATACCATTAACAAAATTGCACAGGGTATTGCGGACAATATTTTAACCCAGACGGCATTAGCTTTTAAAGATAAGATCCTCATTGCTCCTGCAGCCAATACACAGATGCTGGCAAAAACTGCTACATGTAATGCCCTTACCTTTTTACAAAACAACCACTATGATATCATTCATCCACAAGATAAACTTCTTGCCTGTGGAGATGTAGGAAGTGGTGGACTGGCAGAACCGACAGAGATATTTTTTGAAGTCGCCAAAGCATTATGTCGTGATCCATTTTGGGAAAATAGATCTGTCATTGTAACGGGTGGCGGAACACGAGAAAAACTAGATGAAGTACGCTATATATCAAACTTTTCCTCTGGGAAAATGGCAAAGTCACTCTCTGTCGCACTCTATTTAAGAGGTGCAGATGTATCCTATATCTCTACGATGGGATTTGATGACCTGCCATCTGCCATTACAACCATAGAAGCCCATGATGCGCAAGATATTTTAGAGGCCACGCAGCACTCTATTCAAAAAGTAACTACAGATGACCATAAGGTAAAAATACCTTATTTGTTTATGGTAGCCGCCGTTGCAGACTTTACACCCAAAGAGCCACAAAGTGGTAAACTTAAAAAATCAGTACTTGGAGATACATGGAGCATTGAACTAAAGCAGACTATCGATGTACTGGCATCTATCGACAAAAGTGCTATAAAAACTGTAGGCTTTAAAGCTGAAATGGATACCCAAGAGGGATTAAACAATGCCGTAGCCCTTTTAGATAAAAAAGGTGTAGATGCTGTCTGTTATAACCTTTTAAAGGATGCTAAAAGTTTTGGTGGTAACGAAAATGAGATTACGTTTATTACCAAGGAGACACAAGTTGCTCTAGGACGTGCAGATAAACTCACGCTCTCTAATAAGATATTAGATGCATCAAAAAAGCTCATCAATGAAGAAGAGGCCAATGTCTAAAAATTCAATAAAGCATCTTGCTATCATCATGGATGGCAATGGAAGATGGGCAAAAGAACGTGGCCTAAACCGTACCAAAGGACATGAGGCAGGTGCAGAAATCATTCGTGATATTACGACTTACTGCGCTGCGCATAAAAGTATAGAGACAGCTACTTTTTATGCTTTTAGTACCGAAAACTGGAAACGTCCTAAACTTGAGATAGAATTCCTTATGAAACTGCTTGACCGATACCTCCAAAAAGAACTGGAAACCTATCAATCGCATAATATCCGTTTTCAAGCTATCGGAGATATTGAAGCCTTTAGCAGGTCTCTACAGGATCGTATTAAAAAAACAGAAGAAATGACTAAAAACAATACTAGCCTTACGCAGATACTGGCGTTAAATTATGGCGGACGTGCGGAAATAACCTCTGCAGTAAATACCCTTATTTCAGAGGGTAAGACAAGTGTGACAGAAGAGGATATCTCTGTAGCACTGCAAACACCGTATAGCGATATAGATTTGCTTATCCGTACCAGTGGGGAAGAACGTATTTCCAACTTTCTGTTATGGCAGATCTCTTACAGTGAATTGTATTTCACTCCTACGCTCTGGCCTGATTTTTCAAGCAGAGAGTTAAAGGAAATCATAGAAAATTTTGAACAACGTACACGACGCTTTGGAGGTGTTAAATGATAGAAATAGTTACAGGTATCATCGTTTTTATATTTGGAATTATGATAGGGTCATTTTTGAATGTGGTCATCTACCGTATACCCAAAGGTGAAAGTATTGTTTTCCCTGCATCCAAATGCCAAAGCTGCCAAACCCCGCTTAAGTGGTATCATAACATCCCTCTCTTTTCATGGATGGCACTGGGTGGTAAATGTGGTTTCTGTGAAGAGAAAATATCTGCACAATACCCCATAGTTGAATTACTTACAGGTGTCATTTTTGTTGCACTTTACTTCAAATTAGGATTGGTATGGTATCTGCCTTTCATTGCTGCTTCATTTGCTGCATTGCTTGCACTTGTGATGATAGATTTCAAATATATGGCTGTCCCTGACAATGTAAACTTTGCAGCACTCATTTTTGCCCTTGTACAACCTGAATTTCTAATGGCACTTCTCTACGCAAGCATCGCTGCGGGTGGACTTTACCTTATAGGCCTGCTCTCATCACTACTAGCAAGAAAACAAGCTATGGGTGGTGCAGATGTCATTGTTGCTGGAACAATGGGTGCTCTGCTTGGATTCCCAAACTTTTTTATTGCACTCTTTCTCTCTGCCTTGTTAGCTATGGTACCTGCACTTATTTGGAGAGACAAAGGCGTACCTTTCGTACCTTTCTTGGCTTTAGCTACATTTATTGTGTACCTCTATCATACACAAGCCACACAACTCTTGGAAGCGATCATTTATGGTTAATGTAAGAGGCTATATATCATCAAACTTCACCAAGTCATTTTTGACGATATTCTTGCCATTTTTCATTATTATATCTCTCGTATTTTTTGTCAAAATATCTTCACTGACCTCCCAAATACAGATCAATTTTGCAGAATTGCTCTTACTTTACAGTTATTCTATACCAGAGATCATTTTTTATACGATACCCCTCTCATTTGTTGCTGCTTTGGCAAATGTACTTATCAATCTTTCTCAAGGTAATGAACTCATCGCACTTTATGCACTCGGCCTGAAATCAAAAAAGATACTCAGCAGTTTACTACTGCTAAGTCTTCTTTTTTCACTCCTCTTGGCGGGCATCTCTTTTCTGGCTATGCCATTGAGTAAACAATTCTATAAAGCCTTCAAAGAAGAGAAGAGAAGTGAAGCAAAACTGAACATCGTTCCTGGTGAACTAGGTCAAAAGTTTGGAAACTATTATATGTATGTCAAAGAGAAGACAGATGATACTTTTCATGATATCGTTATCTATAATCGTACCAATAAAGCAGATGAGCAGTTCTTTTCATCTCAAAGGGGTCAAATCAACCACAATGAAAATGTGACTTCTTTACTTCTCCATAAAGGGTATGGGTATACGTATACAAAAACAAAATTACAACAAGCAGAGTACGAAACAGCGGAAATTTTTGATAGATCACAAAGCAAAGGATTTCAATTTCAAAGTATCACCTCATATTGGAGTGAAGGGGAGGAAAGTAGCGAGAAGATCATGCACAGAATCCTATTTTATATTTTTATAAGCCTCATTCCTTTGCTTTCAGTTTATCTTGTTGCTTCCTTTACCATGATAAATCCTCGTTATCAACAAAACCGTTCATTTCTCGTCATCTTTTTCACTACACTATTCTTCTATATCATCGCATCTTCTTTACAAAAATGGGGAACGCCTTTCCTATTGATCCTAGCTATTATCATCGTTATGATACTCGGTCAATGGCTCTTTAAAAAACGTGTAGCCAAGTACTTCTAATGGTCTCACTATGCGTGTAAAAGCCGTTATAAGTTATGATGGAAGTCAATATCAGGGCTTTCAAAAACAAAAATCTACCAAAATGACTATCAGCACTGCTATAGAGGAGGCTCTTGCCTCTTTACAGATAAGTTCACCTATCGTGGGGAGTGGAAGAACCGATGCTGGTGTGCATGCCACGGGTCAGGTCATACACTTTGATCTACCGGATTTCTGGAATGACCTGGAGAAACTCAAACGCAATTTAAATCGAAAATTAACGGATATTTCTTTTAAACATATCTCTCTTGCAGCCAATGATTTTCATGCACGCTTTGGTGCGAAGAAACGACTCTACCGTTATGTATTTAAAACACACAAACCTTCTGTGTTTGAACAAAAATATATTTCATATTATGAAGCGTTTGATCCTTCTCTACTGATCCAAGCACTTAAAATATTTGAAGGAAAACATGATTTTAATTTCTTTCATAAGACAGGTACCCTGACGCATACTACCATTCGGGAAATCTATCGTACCTATTATATTGAACGTAACGGCTATCATTTTATATATTTTCAAGCGAATGGCTTTCTGCGCTCTCAGGTACGTATGATGGTTGATGCGGCAATGCTTTGTGCCAAAGGTGAGATGAGTGAGACACAACTTCAAGAACAACTCAAATGCCAAACAAAACACACCACTAAACTAGCTCCTCCTGAAGGACTTTATCTGGCAAAAATTATCTATTGATGACTCTTTTCATTTTCTATCTGCATTTTTTTGTTAGAATGTCATGATAAGAAAACAAGGATGTACACTTTGAAGAAACTCTTTATTTTGACTGCCTTATTATGTTTTTCTCATGCAAATAGCGAAATGGAAACACTCTATCTGAAAAATGGATGTAATGGGTGCCATGGGATGTATGGAGAAGGTATAGGCGCATCTCCCAGGCTACAAGGCGTACGGGAACAAGTATTACTTAGAAGACTTAAAGATCTACAAAGGGGAAAGACCCGTTCTGCTTTTGGCACAATAATGATATCATTTGCCAAAGCACTGGATGAAAATCAAACCATAGAGATGGCAAAGTATCTATCCAATTTGAAAACAAAAGTGGATGATGAGCGTTATGAAATAGAGTATACTCCCGCCGGGGATGGCGGGTCGTAAAGTAAAATTGTCTACTTAATGCGTAGCAATTTCCGGCTGTACCATTTCTTCTGGCATGCCTTCTACCTGTAGTGGTTCTACTTCTTCTTTCACTTCAGTTTTAACACTTTCAGGTGTAGTTTCAACTGGAGTGGTTTCAACTGGAGTGGTTTCCACAGGGGTGGTTTCTACGGCTGTTTTTTCTTCAGCCTGAGTGCTATCTGTTTCTATAGCCTCAGTTTTCTCAGCTTCTTCAGAAGCTTTCATTCCTTCAAGTTCTTCTATGGCTTCCTCAAGTTCCTCTTTAACATCAAAGAGTTCATCATCCAATACTTTAACTTGTTCAACATTCAGACCATGCTTATACACAAGTTTCCCACCATCTTCACCTTGTTCAAAAATACCTGCAACAAATATGATGAGGATCAAAACATACATAGCTCTTATAATACTTTTATCTGTGAGCATGGAAAGCAGTTTAAAAAGTAAGACAACTACTGATGCTAACATCAGGTATGTTCCTAAAAGTTTATGCTCACCAAGGGCTTCTTTCGCTGCTTCATTCAATGCAGGATAGGCTTCTTTTCCATCTACCAGTCCTGTAAAATATGCGCCAACCGCTGCTAACACAGTTAAAAAAATTAAAAAGAAAGACGTACCGCTTATTGCTTTCTTTCTCATCACTAAATTGATGAGCTCTAACAAGAGGATCAGCACAGGTAACGCGATGACAAAATGGTCCACTACAGGGTGCCATAAAACAGGGATATCAAACGGAAGTTCTACTTTTGGTAATGTGATAGCTGGTAACTCCATATTATTTTCCTTTTTCATAATATATTTCTTTTTGAAGAGAGGTTAGTCCCTCTCTAAAGGTAACACTAAAGCTTCGGTATCTACCTAAGATTATTAGTGATTGATTATAACACAAATGCATTAAAAGGGTTTAACTACCACCATTATGACGATAAATATCATCAGCAAGGTCGGTACTTCATTATAGATCCTAAAGTATTTGCTACTTTTATAGTGTGGATCATCGATAAGTGTTTTACGAATACCTTCTAAAGAGAAATGGTAGGCTATAAGAAAAGCAAGAAGTAGCAATTTAGCATGTATCCATCCACCACTAGAAAAAATACCTGAATTCAGATAAAGCATGAAAGCACCGGATATAATCGTTGCCCACATAGCCGGTACACCTATATATTTAAAAAGTTTATACTCTTGGATCTCCACAATATCCGTAAATGCTTTCGTATCAGCATTTTCACGATGATAGATGAACAATCTCGGCAAATAAAACAACATCGCCATCCAAGAGACAAAACTCATCACGTGAAATGCCAAAATCCAACTATAATATGCCATATTTACTCCAATACCTCAAAATCTTTTTTACTGTATATCACTACTTGTAGCTTCTTATAATAACCAAGATGTGCATAGTGTATCTTTAGACGGCTGCCATTTGCAGGGGTAAGTTTCTTCTTTTTAAAATAGACAGGGAGCTTTTTATCGTTTAAATACAAAAAATTATTTTTATAGATACCTGAGATCTCTTTGAGTACTTCGTTCTGCAGTAACTTTTTAGATGCAAACCTATCAGCATTCAGCATATATTTTTCATTATCGACCAAACCTTTATCTTCTAAACTATAGGCATGCGTTATCTCTTTTAATCCATGGTATGTTTTTATGCCTTCTACAAGCAAATTATATTGATGTCTCTCTTTTAATCTTCCTGCACAACCGTACAGATATATTCCTCGTCCGTTCACACTCTGTTTCACTATAGCATTACGACCTCTTTTCAATACCACTACGACATTGTCAAGTTGAATTTGATTTTCCAAGGTTTCTATCCTGTACAGATCCTCTATGCTCTTGTTTTCTAGTTTTTTTGCATCTGTTTTTTTCTCTTCAACGATATAAGGTCTTGTGTCAAAATATGCATAAACAGGAAGATGGTCCGAATATCCTTTTGCCAGGTGTTTACCATTTTTATATTGCCATTTGTTGATGTACCCTTTTTTTGTAAAAAGATAAGATCTTTTAAATACTTTAAAAGAGTTGTTGACATAATCCACACCCTTGCCGTCGAACATTTGTTTGGGGAGTACTATCTGGTCCAAGCTTGATTTTTTTCCATAAAACTTATGACTCCAACGTTCATCTACCGGTAACTCCTTCCATAATGTATAATGCACACCTTTATCTGCTTTGAACATTTCATCTTCTTCCACAAGATAGGCACCGACTTTGGTTTTCAGTATATCATTAAAAGCAGTTTTACCGTTAGTGTCATCTATCTTCTTTTCCAAGGTCAAATAAACATTATAGTCACTGTTAAAATCTCCCAAAATGATGTACTCTTTTTGCTCTGGCATCTTTGCAATACGGGACTGCAAAGCCTTAGCATACTTGATGCGCTTGCTCTCGTATCCTTTATAGGCCTTGGATTTCCAATGGTTCACAAAAAGCGTTAGAGGGTTTCCTTTTATATCTACCTCCACTTCCAATATATTTCTTACGCCTGCAGCAAAACTTACCTCTATCTCACTTTGTTTTGCAATAGGGTAACGTGATAACAGTGCTACCTGGATCGCTGTATCTTTTTTATGTGTAATAGCAGAGTATCTGTAAGGGCACCCTACTTTTTTCAGTCGTGTAATGAGTTGTTGAAGTATATGATCGTTTTCCACTTCCTGAAGTCCCAGAATATCTGCATCCAGATCACAGATAACTTCGGCTGTATGGTTCAGTTTTATGTCGACCATACGTTTTGTCCAATGATGTTTTGCCGTGTAGTCATCATACTCCGTACCAACATACTCTGCATCAAAAAGGTTTTCTACATTATAAGTGGCTACTTTAAAAGGTTTGGAGAAAATAAATAGAGGCAGTAAAAATAAAAGCAAGTATCGCACGTAATTTCCAATAATTTTAATTATATTCTATCGTAGTATGAAAAAGAATACCATAAGTATGACATATTGTCATACAAAGAATAATAGAACCCTTCTAGTTAAGGTGTCTTATCTACTCTTTAGAAAGTATGTACTTAAAGACCATATACTCCAAGAGGCTATAGAAAAAGCTGAGGACCACGATTTTAGCATGGTAAATGAACTGCTCACAGTAGCTTTAGCTCCCTTTGATGAACACCATGAATTAGAACATTTATGCAATCCAACACCCATGAAGTCCAAGATATCAAACTTAGCTGTTCATCATAGATTAACTATGAGAAAGAAGAACATAAACATTCATAATCTAAGTGACACTATTAAGTGAGCAAAAACAATCGCTATGTTATACTCCATTCAAATATAAAGGACCCACTATGGCATGTATAGATTTAACAACAAAAGACTTTAATGAAACACTTGATAACAACGAAATAGTTATCATCGATTTTTGGGCATCATGGTGTGGTCCTTGTATACAGTTTGCTCCCATTTTTGAAAAAGTATCAGAAAACTACCCTGATGTCGTTTTTGCCAAGGTCAACACAGAAGAACAACAAGCTATATCAGCACAATATGGTGTCCAATCTATCCCAACAATTATGGTGGTCAGAGATGGTATCATCCTACTTAATCAAGCAGGCTCCCTACCCGAAGAAGCCTTTGACAAACTCATCGATCATGTTAAGGGACTTGATATGGATCAAATACGTGCAGAGATAGCTCAAGAAGAGAACGAGTAAAATAATCGCTAAAATAAAGAGGAGTCACCTCTTTATTTTAAATGTGATGTAAGTAACTAGTCATCATCCTCATCTTCAAAATCACTTGGATCAAACTCGATTTTTACAGGTTCTTCTACCACTTCGTTTAACTCACTGATATCTTCAGCAGGGATACTTAGAACCATTGCTATAAATGAGACTAAAGCATTATCATCTATAATTTCTTGGCATACTTCAGATGTGTTATAAATGGTCAGTATGCCGTCTTTTACAAGTACATCTCTAGTGCCAATACCTAATTCTGCCGCTATATTATGCAGGTCTGGACGAGTAAGATGGACCCCGCTAACTTTCATTGAGAATCCTGTTCTTATCTTTGATCCTGGGTACATTTTTCTTCCTATTTTTAAAATATTTCTTTGAGTCGATTATTTTCGGATTATAGCTAAAAAGTAAAAGATAGTGTAGTCAACCCTTATGTTTTAGCTTTAGGGCACCTCTAAAAACCCAATACTCCCTCATTTACAAATACCGAATACAACCAGATCATTAGATGGAAGTGTATTGACTCAATTAAATGGCATCAAGGAATGAGTAGAAGTCTGAAGGTTAAATTGATTGATGATCATTTGGTGAATGATCGTGTTCATATTTATTTGAATCCCCGTTTACATCGAATCTCCAAGATGTAGCGCAGTTTCCGAATCCCATCTTGCAACGTGTAAAACCAACCAATGCTTGAATTCATCTTCCAAGAACCTTCGTATCTCTTCTGGTTCCCTGTTTTTTTCCCAGTGGTCTTGGAGGGCATTGAGCTTTTTTCTCATCGTATCGTGTTCACTTTTATGAATCTGCATAGCATAAAACTTACTCTCTTCCATCATCGCTTCTTCTGTAGAAAAATGATCTTCTACATCAAACTGAACGACCTTAAAAAGCTCATCTATTTTATCACTATCTTTTTCTACTACAGCATCATGAAAATCGTTAATAATGTTTATCTCTTCTTCATGTAATATATTCATCATAGCACTAGAAACCAGTTGTATATCTTTAACTTCTATGAGCATTGTATATCCCTATATGTTCTTTATTTAGCTTTTCAATTTCAAGGTTTTCCATGAATTGCACTTTCGAGATCATCATTTTTAAAACTTTCAAGAAGATCGAGTTGAACCACTCTCTTACTCTAGACTCTTTAATTATTATTTTCCATTTTTCTCGCGAGGTAATCTGCTGTTGGTGCATCTACCGAATTGACGTGCATGACGATCCACTCAGGTGTTTTAGCAACAAAGTTGATAATTTTCTTGATATCTCCAAACTCTTTCCACTGCCGTGTTGCATACTGAAGGTCCATTAAAAACATATCATGAGCCAGTTTGTGCATCTCATAAGATGGAAAGTTATACTCTTGCATCAAACGCTCTTCATTCGAAAAATGTGCTTTAACATGTTCGATATATTCATCCAGTTTATTTTCCAGTTCCTCTTGTTCGACTGTACCTCTTTCGTATCCTACAGCAAGCTTGTCGATCTCATTGATCATTTTAATTTCATCCTCATGTGTCTTCTGCATCTGCTCGACACTCATATACTCTACTTGTTCAGCATAAATGATTCCCATGAGAGGCTCCTTTTTGTCAATTGTAGTATAGAAGTATTCAAAGCGTATTGATATAAATCAATATGCCTTATTTTTATTAATGAAAACACTTGACTGAAATAGTTGTATATGAAAATTGAAAATGTTTTGAAGGAAGATTGGATAGGGCTCCGGAGTTGTGCTATAATTCACTCATCTATCAGTCATACAAAACTCTGAACGATCTCAAAGTCTCTTTATCGAATATAGACAAATGTAAGGTGTATTATGGAAAAACAGAATATTATAGAGATCATGAAACAAATCAATCTGTTTTCTTCATTAACTGAAAAAGAACTCAGTGAACTCGCAACAGTGGCACACATATCTCATTATCCTAAAGATTCGATCATTTTTACACAAGGAGAGATGAGTCAAAATGTAATGATATTGATCGATGGTGTAGTGAGTGTCTATAAACATGACAGTAAGGGGAATGAGGTTGTGATCGGATACTTTAACCGATATGCATTACTGGCTGAGGCAGCTGTCCTAAGAAAGACCCCATTACCCTCATCAGCGAGGTTTCAAACAGATGGATCTGTTCTTAAAATTTCACTTGATGGTTTTGAAAGTTTTCTTCTCAGTCATTCTAAACTGGCTTATGAAATCATCCAATCACTTCTTGCAAAAATCGATCTCCTCCAACAAAACATACATTTTAACCTTGCTGCAACTTCAAAAGAAAAAGTATTAAATTTTTACCAGAAAAACCCTAAGTTGGCTCTAGATCTCAAACAATATGAGATAGCTTCCATACTCAGTATGACTCCCGAAACACTCTCTCGTAATATATCTAAACTCCTCAAGGAAGAAAAACTGATACAAGCTGCAGCCGGTTATAAAGTACCTTAATTTGTAAATCTTGATAAATATCAATACACTTTTTTTATTTTTCATTTAAGATGCAATAAAAAAAAGGATATTACATGCCATTACTTACTATCGATCAAGTGCATCATATTGCTGTAGATGAGATGCAGCATACGCATGAAGAAGAGATCAGTATGCTCAATGAGATAAATGCACTTGCCACTATATATGAAAATGATAAGACAAAGCATGAAGAGCTGGAAAATAAACTGGATGAATATATCAAACATGTAAAAGTTCATTTTGCTAATGAAGAGCGCCTAATGCGCCTATATCAGTTTCCTCCTTATCAGATGCATAAAGCAGAGCACGACAGAGTACTGCATGAATTGAATGATGTTTTAATACGTTGGAAACAGCATGGTGAAATTGATGCGATCATCGTGTACCTCCGACAGTCAGTTGAGTGGATCATCAATCATATAAGTACTATGGATAATATGACAGCGATGTTTATTTCACAACAAATGAATAAAAATTAAAAGGATAAAAAATGATAAAAAAAACTGTTTTAGCAGCAGCAGTCATAGGTATGGGTATATTACACGCAAGTGAAGTTGATCTAGTTAAGTCAAAATGTGCCACATGCCATATGCTTGAAAAACCAACACCTGATATGATACCTACATTGAAAGCACCACCTATGGAGGCTGTGATGTTTCATACGAAATTGGTCATGAATGATAAAGATACAATGAAATCATTTATTGCTGATTATGTGATAAATCCTGCAGCAGAAAAATCAGTGTGTGAATCCAATAAAGTACAACAGTACGGCGTGATGCCTTCACTTAAAGGCAGTATCTCCGAAGAAGAGCTGTCTAAAATCTCAGATTACCTGATCGAGCATTATCCTTCCGAAGAATTTGTTGATATGATCAATGAAATTCAAAGAAATGACAAAATGAATGCACTGCAAAACTCTCCGTTCCTGATCAACAAAGAAGCATTGCCTCATATGACAAAACTTCTTGTCAAACATTGGGATAAACAGGCTTTAGGACTGAGTGACGAGCAAAAAAAGAAACTTCTTGTAATTCGACATCGTACGATAGGCGAGGTTCAAAAAGCAAAGCGAAAAATTGATACTTTAGAATCAGAAATCATGGAAGCTTTGTTCATGGATGATGAATCCCCAAAAAACTTGGACCATAAAATAGATGAAATAGCTAAGCTGAAAGCAGATGTGACAAAAGTGCATATTCAATGTATTTCTGAAACACTCGAGATACTGAATGATGAGCAAATAGAGTATTTACTACCTTTTTGGGAATATAAATAGTTATTTCTTATACCTAAAATTTTAGTATCCATTGGCTGGATCTATATACTGATCCAATAATATAGATTAAATAGGATGGTGATAAAAATGCAATATCCCTTATTTTTTGATGAAGTTGATTCAATTCTACTTTATGATCCGCTCAGTGATTTTTTAGGAGCATTTGAAGAGGGTAAAGTTGAGATTGGTTATTTAGATTGTGTGAAGCAAGCAGGCCACTCTTGTCCCACTGTTGCAGTAGCCTATCTTATGACAATGCTTGGATTAAACATTCTTTACGGTTCTGAACTGCCGCAGCGAGGGAACATACATGTCAGTATAAAAGGGAAAAAGACAGAAGGAACAACAGGTGTCATAGGAAATATTATTTCCTTTATTGTAGGAGCAAGCGGTGAAGAAGGATTTAAAGGGATTCAAGGGAAGTTTTCAAGGAACAACTTGATTTCTTATGATCAAAAAATGATGGGAGAAGTCACTTTAACAAGAACAGACAATAAACTCTCCGTATCACTCAGTTATGACCCTTCAATTATTCCTGGGGATCAAAGATTAAAGCCTTTGATGGGAAAAGTATTGCAAGGAAAAGCGTCTGATCAAGAGAAAAATCTTTTCAGAGATTTATGGCAAGAAAGAGTAAAAGACATTTTACTTACTAAAGCATTAAGAAATAAAATGATTCAAGTCTATTAGATAAGCATGGGATAGTTTTTCTCATCCCATCTATCTTTTATTCAGATAAGGTGCATTATTTTGTGTTAGTAGCCAGATGAATGTTTTTAAATATTTTAAATCTTGTCTCGTTTCCCTGGAAGTTGATATAAATCAATTTTTTAAATCGTTTTTTGGGTTATACTTCTGACACTTTAAAAAACAGGAGATGTAATGTCACTTTCACAATCAACAATCAATACGGTCAAAGCTACAGCTGGTGTTGTTTCACAACATGCAGAAGCGATCACAACAAAAATGTATGAGATCCTTTTTAGCCAACATCCGGAACTAAAAGAGCTATTCAAGAATGCAGATCCCGATCAACACAAAAAACTTGCTTCAGCCGTAGGTGCATATGCTGCAAATATTGATAACCTGGACGTTTTATCTAAAGCGGTTGAGAAGATGGCACAAAGCCATGTACGCACCAATGTCAAGCCTGAGCACTATCCAATGGTTGGAACTGCCATTCTTGGTGCTATCAAAGAGGTACTGGGTGATGCCGCTACAGATGAGATTCTTGATGCGTGGAAAGAAGCCTATTTTTTCCTAGCTGATATTCTAATTGCCAGAGAAAAAGAGTTATACTACGCATCGTAAATAAAATTCAAGCCTCATAATTACTTTTATTGGCTTGTAACCGAAAATAATACCCTTCAAAGGAGACGGTGATGCGTCGGCATTTATATGGCTACTTAAATCGAATGCGGGGGTTGGAAGCTCCGCCGTCTAGAGCACGTATGTCACATGTGATATGGTCTGGGATAGGTGCTTTCCTTGGAATTTACCTCATATCCGTTCTCAACCAATATATTTTTATGAATGCATCAGACACTATTTTTCTAGTGGGCTCGTTTGGAGCATCTGCAGTATTAATATACGGTGTTCCCCAAGCAGAGTTGTCACAGCCCCGTAATTTAATTGGCGGCCATATTATTTCGGCATTTATAGGTATCACAGTATATAAATATGTTCCAATGGAAATTTCACTCCTAAGTGCCTTGGCTGTCTCTTTATCTATCGTGCTCATGCACTTCACACATACTTTACATCCCCCTGGAGGTGCTACGGCCTTAATCGCTGTGATAGGGAGTTCTCAAATCCATGAGTTAGGCTATATGTACGTAATAACACCGATTGCAACAGGTGCTTTCATTTTATTGATCATTGCACTTACCGTCAATAACATATCGAATAATCCAAAGCGACACTATCCACGTTACTGGTGGTAAGGATAAGAATGATAACCAATGAAAGATTAACTTTCTGGAAAATGGAATGTATTAACCCTGGCTATTTAATGCTATAGTTTTTTTAACACAAGACTTTAATGAAATGGTATCAGCAAGTACAGAAGTAATGTTTTTGGGAAATATTTAGCATAAATCTATTCTACTCAAGTTATCAAAACCTTATAATCTAACATATTGTATAACGTTTATCGATGTAATGCAGTCTCCAATAGATAACTGTGAAGCGTTATCTATCTAAAGAGTTTAACGAAACATTTTGCCAAGCATATCCATAGCACCATTAGGTCCACCTGTATTGGCAAGCATTTCATCCATAATAGTCCCCTCGCCTCTTGTTGCTTGATCTACAACTTGAGGTATTGCATCAGCTAAAGCACTCGCTGCACTCTCTTGAGTAAGTCCAAGTTCTGAAGCAAAAGCTTCAACTTTTTCAGATCCTAAAAGTGTTGTGATCTGCTCTACCGAGATAGATTTGTTCTCTCCGTGTCCCAGCCATGACCCCACGATCTCACCCAAACCATTTTGCGACAATCCACCTACAAATGTGATAAGATTCAATCCACCTTGACCATTGCCTACAAGGTTATTGAGCGCATTGGCGATATCATCTACATCGAGTTCTGTTGTTGCAGCATCACCGTTGCCTTGTATCATAGACGCAGCTGTCTTCAATAACTCCATCAATTCCATATCTTTTCCTTTACTATTTCTTCTATAGTGAGTATATCACAATAAAACAATGGCATCATCTAACAGTTGTATCTTCTTTGCTTCGATAAGTTCTGTCAAAGTACGTTTAAAATTTTTCTTACTCATGCCAAAGACCTTTTTAATTTCTTCTGCATCACTTTTATAGGTAAAAGGCAAAGTGCCGTCCGCTTCTTTCAGTAATTGCAAGATAGTGCCTTCAGCCTCACTTATCTTCGCTTGTTTTCCAATGGGCTGTAACGAAAGGTCAAGTTTATAGTCTTTTCGTACATTTTTGATATAGACTTTTTTACGGTCACCTATACGTAACTCTTCAAATATCTCATTGCTGAACAACATCCCTTCATATTGATTATCGGCCACTACTTTATACCCCAGTGGTGTTTTAGCCAAAACAATGGCATCCAATACTTTGTTCTGATGCAGGCCACTCATATCTCTATTGAAATATTTACCTATCTTCTGTGTGCCATAAAGACGACCCGTTTGCTCATCCAGACAGACACGTAAAAGATACTTTTTACCTATATTAAAATACTCTTTTTGTTGTGAAAGAGGGACAAAGAGATCTTTTGGGAGTCCCCAGTTTACAAATGCCCCATAAGACTTGTAATCAACTACCGTGAAATATCCGAACTCACCCAATTTAGCATAAGGCATTTTAGTGGTAGCTACGGGTCTGTCTTCTGAATCTGTATAGACAAATACATCTATCAATGCTCCTATAGGCATCTCATCTTCCATGACGTACACATTTGGAAGCAGAACTTCGCTGTCATCTTTTGATTCTAAAAACAATCCAAAGTCCGTATCTCTGGCTACTTCCAGTGTGTTGATCTTTCCAATTTCTATATGTAGATTTTTTGATTTTTCATTCATGTGTGTTATTCCGTTTCTTTGTATTGTGATATCCTCACAATGTGATAGTGACATTATAGCTGAATAATGCACTAACCTATACTACTAACTACTGCAGAAGGAAATGTATCCTTCTACATGTAAACACTATTAATATTTATAATCAAACATAACCCAGTATTTATTTGTATCTACATAACTCGTTGCAGCATCACCTTTCGCATACATTGCGCCTTTGAGCATCATAGTCACATCTTTCATCACACTTTTTGTGTAGACAACATCAAATTCTGAACCATAATCTACACTACCTGCATCACTGTCAAACTTGTGATACACACCCAGTATCTTTCCAAACGTTTTATCTGCATAGCCTAGTTTAAAAGAGAGATCTTCAAGACCGTCAGCAGGTGTGCTTAAAAACATATCTGCCCATCCGTTGTGTGCATGCAGTGTCGCAAGTGGTGTATTAAATGAATTTGTACCGCTTCCAGCTTCTCCTAGCACTTCATAACATGCACCTGCAGTAAACCCAAGGTGACTCCCGCTTAATCCAAATCTATAATAATCAGCATCTTGTACAGGTTCAGCATCATTGAATGGCGCACTCTCTTCAGTAAGTGATGGATCATTTTGTTTCGCATATTCTGCCATATAGTTCAATTTAACCCCATTATCCAATGTGGTTCCACCTGTGGCTCTGATACCGATATGATCCGCAAAGCTTGCAACCATATAATCATAGGCTGTGATCGTTAAGGCTGGTGAAACTTCATATGCAGCATGCAATAAAACAGTATTGGTATCAAAGTTGGGAACCTTGAGCCCACCTAAATCTCTATCAAAAATTCTATTCACCTGCCAGACATACGCTGCCATAAGATCAAGCTTCTCTATGCCCTTATACGCTACGGATGCAAGATCATAAGTCTGCGGCATCTGTCTCCAGCCTACAGTCCCTATAAATCTTTGATTGTCTAAATTCACACCTTTTCGTCCTGCAACACCGACAAAGCCACCTTTGGTATAAGAGATATTTGCCTGTGTGACTCTGGTCTGCTCACCATCTGCAACAATGGAATACCCTGCACTTTCGGGTGCATAATTGTCAAAACCGAAATTGCTCACATTTGTCATTTCCAATTGCGCTCCCAGACCATCGACACCCAATGCATCAAATTGCGCTCCAAGAACCGTTCTTACAGTAAAAGCATTGGCATTGTCTTTGGTATTGTCTTCATCTACAAATTCATATCTTGGCCTGATTTGAAGAGAGTACTTCCCATTACTCAATATGTCTGATACACTATTTACCTCAACAGGAGCTGTCGGTGCTGGCTCAATTTCTCCTCCTGCCTGAACAGCAGCAGTCGTTCCCATCATTAGACTCATTGCAGCGATCGCAACATAACTCATTTTTGTCATTCTCATATTTTACATTCCTTGTCTTGTTTTATTTGTACAAAATAGTAACATGTTAAAAATATTATTTAATCATTGTGTTGATTAATTTTTAATCATAGTTAAAAAGTTTCAAGTGCTGCTTTCGCTACTATTTTAGAATACTTTCAAATTGTATGCAAGATCTGTAGGAGGGATAAATCCAGTTAAACTTTTTAATTTTTCTAGAGTATAAATTGCTTATTCTGGTTTCAACTTAAATTCTGTGATACGCTTGCCGTGATAATGATATTATTGCTAAAAAAGATTTGGCTATAATATTCGGAAAAATCTAAAGGAAATAAAAAGATGATCCCAAGTGTATTAACCAATACAAAGACAACAAAAAGTGGTCAGAAGGTCACACATTTAGCCTGGTGGGTAACGCTTATCTTATCTATAGCACTTTCTGTCGGCACATGGAACCCCGGCGGACACCATTTCATTCACTATATTTCAAATGTAGATGACATATTCTCAGGGTTTAAACCTTTTGCTATATTGATCATGCTTGCACTCTGGCTTCTTGCGATCAAATCGATTTTCCAAAGTTTAAAACTTTATGGTGCTGCTATCACAGCTGTTATCATTGCTGCATTTGTATGGGGTCTACAAGAATATGATCTTATCAATGTTGCAGAGTTTGAACAAGCTGGTTGGGCTGCTACCCTGGGTGTAGGAGTGTTGATCTGGTTTGGACTTAATGCTTCGATCATTTGGAAAAAACTGACCGGTGTCTATACTACAGACAGCAGCGAGGAAGAGTAGTCTATACAATAGATACTGCTCATTTCATATAGGGAGTCTAATTTACAGACTCTTTATCCTATCTCATTTATTTAAAATGCTCTCTAAATGTTGAGCGAAATCTTCAGGTGGTACAAATCCCGTTAAACTTTTTTCAGGTAAATAGTTATTTTCTTTATCAAAGAAAATGATGTTCGGTGTACCAAAAAGTTCAAACTTCTTAAGTAATGCTTTGTCTGCATCCGTGTTGCCTGTGAGGTCTATCTTAATAAATGTGAGGTTCTTCAGATGTTCTTGCACGCGTGGGTCTGGAAATGTGATCTCTTCGAGTTCTGTACATGCAGTACAAGACTTTTTACCAAAATCCACAACCACCGGCTTCTCTGATTCACGTACCTCTTTCATCAGACGGTCAATGCTATAGCCTCTGTGACTCTCTTTATCTGCACTGATATGATGTACCGTATTTGTTATACTTCCATTGATCTGTGTAAATCTTTCAAAAGGTCTGATCACTGAACTCGCACCACTTATCCCACCGATAAACAAGGAGATACCATAGAGTAAAAACACCATAGCCAAAAGCTGAAAAAGTTTCTTTACGCCATGCGTTGCACTGCTAGGGTTAAATACACCCATATACAATGCTGAACCTATAAACAGCAATGCCCAGAGTATCATTGTAAGACCCTCTGGAAGTATGCGTGAAAGCATAAAAATACCAAGACCTAGCATCATCACACCAAACGTTTGAGAAACCGCTGTCATCCATCCACCAGGTTTTGGCATGAATTTACCCGCACCCAATCCTACAATAAGCAGTGGCATACCCATACCTATACTCATGATAAACAGTGCAGATCCACCTAGCAGGGCATCACCCGTATGGGAAATGAACAATACAGCCCCGCCAAGCGGTGGTGCAACACACGGCCCTACGATAAGTGCAGAGAGTAGTCCCATAATGGCCGTACCCACTATACCCTTCCCTTGTGCATTATCACTTACACGACTTAGTTTCGACTGCCATGAAGCAGGAAGGCCTATCTCATAATATCCAAAAAGAGAGAATGCCAAAGCTACGAACATAGCGGCAAAGAGAGTCAAGACCCAAGGTGTTTGCATCGCAGTCTGTATATCTGCACCAACCAGTCCCGCTATGATACCTACAGCCGTATAGGTCAAAGCCATAGAAACGACATAGACCAAAGAAGTAAAAAATGCTTGTGCCACACTTGGTTTTTCATTTCCTCCCTGCTGTGAAACGATAATCGAAGACAAGATAGGGATCATAGGGAAGATACATGGTGTCAATGCCAACAATAAACCAAAAATGAAGAAAAGAAGTAAAATGAATATAGAGCTTTCATTGACCAGTATCTCTGCTATTTTCGCTGTATTACCCTCTTTTACAAGTTTTGATATCTTGTCAAATACACCTAATTCTACACCTTTAAAATCAAAGGTTTTTTTGATAGGCTGATAACAGATACCTGTATCTGAACATCCTTGAAACTCTATCTCAAGCGTATAGTCACCCTTCACCTGTGACTCTATCTCTTTTGTAGGAATGGTAACAAGTAACTCTTTTTCATAACCCATATCACCATCAAAATCATGTGCTTTCGGTTTTGTAACGCTAAGTTCTAGAGAAGAAGGAGAAATGATCCTATAATGTAACGTATCTTTATAAACATGAATTTTATCTGCCATGATAATTTTTGTTTCTATTACTTCATCTTTAAGTACAGCTGTCACTTGAAATGCTTCGTCTGGCGATAAAAACTTCTGTTTTTTCAAGACACTGTCAAACCCTGCAGATGCAAAACTCCCTAAAAGGAAACTCAATAAGAGTAACTTTTTTACTAAATCATTCATTATTTTCTCTTTTATATTAAACTTTTATAGTATTCTATTGTACTATTCGTGTATAAGCTGTGTAATATTACCAATAATTGGTTAACAATAAAGGTTAAAAATGGCAAATCGCCTTAAAAATGAGCACTCTCCTTACTTACAGCAACATGCTGAAAATCCTGTAGACTGGTATCCTTGGGGAGAAGAAGCATTTGAAAAAGCACGACAAGAAAATAAAGCTATCTTTCTTTCCATAGGGTACAGTTCTTGTCACTGGTGCCATGTTATGGAAGATGAATCTTTCAAAGATGAAGAGACTGCAAAAATCCTGAATGAACATTTTATTGCCGTAAAAGTAGATAGAGAAGAGCGTCCAGACATAGACAAACATTTTCAAGAAGTCTACCAGCTGATGAACCAACGTCCGGGAGGTTGGCCTACTTCCATCTTTTTAACACAAGAACAAAAGCCTTTTTATTCAGCTACCTACATACCCGATGAACCACGTTATGGGATGATGAGCTTTTCAAGCTTACTCGAAGTCATCGCTGACAAATATAGCAAAGAAAAAGGTCTGCTCACAGAAAAAGCCGATGAGATACTTCGTTTTCTCAATCCCAAAGAAGATAAAATACAAGCCACAAAACTGGACCTTAGTATCATCGAAAGGGTTGCAGATCAAGCCAAACAACTCTTTGATAATACCAACGGAGGCTTTAACAAAGCGCCTAAATTCCCTCAAGCCTCTATGCTTAATTTACTGTTGGACCTATACCCTATCACCGGAGATAAAGAGACACGAAACATGGCTCTGCATTCACTCACTTGCATGGCAAAAGGTGGGTTGAGAGATCTTGTAGAAGGCGGTTTTTGCCGTTACTCTACCGATAATGAATGGCTTGTACCTCATTTTGAAAAGATGACTTACGACAATGCCCTACTGGCAGAAGTCTACCTCAAAGCATACCATGCAAGCAGAGATGACTTTTACAAATCTGTTGCTTTCGAGACCATAGATTTTATGATGGAAAATATGAGCGAAAATGGCCTATTTTACTCTGCATCTGATGCAGACACAGAGGGAGAAGAAGGCAAATACTTTGTCTATACCTATGAAAAGGCTTTAAAGTCTTTTGAAAAAGCAGGCATACCGGCCAAAGAACATACTGCACTTGCCAAAGCACTGCATCTCACACAGGAAGGGAACTTCGAAGGCAAGAACATCGTTCGAATAGATGATCCTGCCCATAACAAGATCCCTTACTATGATGAAGCGATACAGGCGCTCAAAAAACGCAGAGAAAAACGTACCCATCCTTTCATAGACAAAAAAGTTCTTGTTTCTTGGAATGCCATGATGATAAAAACGCTTTTCAAAGCCTCCCGTATAGACAGTGCCTATCTCAAACCAGCCATCAGATCACTGGATACACTGCTGGAGAGTATGTACATCAATTCTGAACTCTTTCACTCTGCCCTCATAGGTAAAAAACCAAAGATCAAAGCATTTTTAGAAGATTATGCCTATCTTGCAGAAGTGCTCATCGAAGCGTATGAAAGTACACTCGATGAAACGTATCTTATTACGGCAACCAAACTTACCAATGCTGCCATTGAAAAATACTTCGACCAAGGAAAATGGAAGTTCTCACGGGGAGAGTTTGAAACCAATGCAGACATTTATGACAGTTCCTATCCTTCTTCAGTTGCAACCATGCTCTCAGTACTTTACAGCATCTCTTCTTTGGTGGATGTCATTTATAAGAAGTTTGTCTTTAAAACACTGGAGATCTACTCTTATGATGTCATGCGTCAACCCATCTCTACACCAAGTATGAGCCGTATGGTGATCCGTTATCTCAAAGATGATGTCATTATCAAAGCCAAAGAAGATGCACTCAAAATACACATTAAAGACCTGGATACCCTTCCTCATCCTTTTTCTCTTTTGAAAAGTGACACCAATGACGGTTTTATGCTGTGTAACTCCAACAGCTGTTTTGGGCATGAAAAAGATTTTAAAGGAATCATAGAAATTTTAGAGAAACGTTAATGCGACTTCTCTTTGTTCTCTTATTCCCTTTATTTTTACTTGCACAAGAGGGCTTGCAAACACGTACGCAAGTACTTATGGGGACTTTTGTAAGCATATCACTCCCTCAAAAAGACAAGCAGGAAATCAGCAAATCATTTGAACTGCTAAAGCATATCGAAGATTCTCTCTCTACCTATGATGAGACTGCCACACTGGCAAAACTGAACAAAACACATCATATAAAGTACGATATGTATTTAGCTGAAGCCATTACACTTTCAAGGTCTTATTATCATGAGAGCAATGGCTACTTTGATATCACCATTGGATCGATCTCAAAAAACCTATACCATTTTGGAGAAGAAAAAACCTACTCTCCCTCCAAACAAGCGTTACGCGATGCCCATCTGGATATCCACGGTATCTATCTAGACAACAAGCACATCATCACAGATAAGAATATTACCCTAGACTTGGGTGGCATGGGGAAAGGGTATGGGGCAGACAAAGTGGCTCAGTATCTTCATGAGCAAAATATCACAGAAGGGATCATAGCGCTGAGCGGAGATATCAGATGTTTGGATCGTTGTGAAGTATACCTTCAATCACCCTATTCAGAGCAGACATTTGCCAAAATAAAAAGTAAGAACCCACAGCTCTCCATATCTACAAGCGGAACCTACAGAAGATTCGCCAACACTAAAGAGGAACATCACCTCATCAATCCAAAAACCGCTTCACAAGGCCGTGAATTTGTTTCCGTATCACTTTTTACGACTGCAGACAATGCTAAGATCGATGCGTATGCCACTGCACTCTCGGTGATGCCTAAAGCAGAAGCATTGGCATTTTTAAAAAATAAAGAAGATATCGGCTTTGTGTTGGTAGATAATGAAGGAAAGATACTCTATGGAAATTTAACAGATCTTGTTACTATAGAGTGGCTAGACTACAGAGAAACACCAACCAACCCAAGCATCAACAAAAAGAAAGCTATAAACATAGATATTGCTACAAGTTTGATCCATCCCGATACTACCAGTCCAAAGGTAATTGCAAAGTAAGAAAAGATATCAAACAATGCAAGAATAAAAAGAACCATGGCCACGATCAAAGACATTTTTTGTGAAACTTTGGTGCTGAACAACATGAAGTGAGCTGCGACAAAGATAAGTGTACCTATAGCGAACAGATGCGGTGTGGCTACTTCTATCAACCCTTCTATACTTTTATGCGCAGGAGAAGCGATAACATTTTTCAGCGTACTGATGATACTCTCACTACACTCCAATCCTTGTGAAAGCAAGAAAAGCCATAACCCGCTCATTAAGATCAAAATGACATAGATGAGCATATACCTTATGGGGAGACTGTAAAGTGCTATATTTTTCATTTGAACAAGAGTTTTTTTAGGATCATAAGAGCAACTATGGATGCCAGAACATGCCACAGCATAAAACTGATCAGCCACATGGCTGTAAAGAACGCACTGACCAAATAAGCAAGTATCAGTGCCGCAGGTGCCAACATACCCATAATAAACAGAAGATGTACGATCCATTTGGTCATCACTTTATCTGAATAGAGACGAATATAGATAGACGAAAGTATCAAAATGGCAAAAAGTGTCATAAAGAGATCGATATGTACTTGAAGCAGCAATGAATCTATCAGTATAGGTTCAACAAAGTTCTCCGCATCACCAAAAAGTGTCACTGACACACTATGCATATCTAAACCTATAACATACGCATGAAGTACGGTATCCAGTCCAAGATAGATGAGTATCGCAAACACGACAGATCCCATCAAATAACTGAGTAAGGTAGAGTGTGCCAGATCTTTTGTAACTAAAAATTTCATCAGTATCTTACTTTAAAACAATTTCATAAATGGCTCTGGCAACTCTTGCACCTTCAGTGATCGACCTTGCAGAGAGGGTGGAACCGCTGATCGTAGGGATATCTTTTCCTACGGTCAGTGTCGCTGAAGCATCTTTATCCTGCAATTGGCTCATCCATGTTTTGTTCGGTATATACTCCGGCGGCTCACCAAATGCCATGATTTCGGTGAACTTCAATCTGCCGGTGTTGTCAAATGCATATAAGACTGTAGCCTTTTTCCCTCTGACCTTTCTTGAAATGAGTACCGCATAGCCTAGTCGTTGCGTCTTGCTTTTTATATCGTAGTAGCGATAGACTTTAGTTCTCACAGCTGCCTTCGCTCTGGACTGTACCTGAGAAAACTGTTTTTTTGTCAGTATGATCTGTTTAGGGTCTATCGTGCTAACCCCGGTAAATGAAGATTTTATCACATCATCCACAGATGCTTTGCTGCCAGCAACACTGCTTTGGGACAACAGTGTCCCGAGCAGCAATGTAAAAAAGATTTTTTTCATTGTGTATCCACGTATTAAAATATAAAGCCAAGACCGAAAGAAAATGTATTGGTATCTACATTATTTACTTCTTTCATCGTATAGTCAGCCTTAAGTACCACCTGGTCTGCAGGGAAGAAATTTAAACCGATTGTAACAACTTCTGTCTGAAATGTATCTTCATTTGAGCCATCTACACTCTTGTCTACTGGGTTATAATCTTCATACTGTGCAAAAACCGGTAATTTATAATTAAGTCCCACCAATGAAGAGAGGTCGTAAGATGCATTCACATAATATCCGCTTGCTTTTTCAACAGCTGTTCCACTTAAATTCTCTGCACCATCCAGTTTAGTCTGTGTGTAAAGCCCATACGCCGAGAATGGTCCATTGTCATATGTCGCATGGATATCAAACATGGTTGTTGTAAGCCCGGATACATCAGTCGCATCATCTTTAACATTTGAGCCATCTCCGTAATAGACAGAAGCACCCACCATAAGTCCATTGATACCTGTATAATCCAATCGACCTACAAATGCCGGTTCAAATGATGCTTTTTCACTTGATCCCAGTCTTGCACTTCTTATCCAAGAGCCATTTGGCTCTATAGTTTTGTCATTATTCATATTCAATGCATTGATCACACCTGCTGTATAGTCAATATTTGCATTATCAAATCTACCATAAACCAATGCTCCGTTCTCATGCCATGTACTAGGAAGAAGGTATTTTTCAATATCTGGTCTTTGTACAGTGTTAAAGAGTGTCGGTTCGTGTCTAAGGTTTACCAGACCCATTGGAGTCAATACATGTCCAAGTCTTAAGTTGGCTTGCTCACTGAGTAAAAAGTCGAGGTAAAGGAACTCCACAACCACTTTACCACCGTTATTGGAATCAGCACCATGTTCAAACTCTATCTCTGTGTTCAGTACGATCCAATCATTGAATTTATATCCGAAATAGGTGATAAATCTATAGACATCTGCATAATCACCACCCTCCTCTGGGTTAGCATAATACATCTCACCATATCCCCCTATAGAGAGTGGATTTTTAGAAAAATAGACTTTAGAAGCTGCAGGTCCCATACCGTTGTATGATTTTTGTGTATCTACCAATGTAAAGCCACCTGTTTGCGTTGCTAAAACCTCTTCTGTAAGTACAGAGTTTTGTTCTTCTAATGCTGCCACTCTCTCTTCTAGTGATGAGGCTTGAACTCCTGTTGCCAATATAGCTGCCACACTTAATGCGCTAGTCAATCTTTTCATTTGTATTTCCTTGTTTATTATGTTGATAATTATTATCGTAATCGTAAATTAGCGAAAATTTTCTTAACTTATTATTAAATTGATAATAATTATTAAAATATAAACAAAGTTAATACTTTAAAATAATTTTTACACTATATTTTGTGCCGGAGTTACTAATATATCTTAGTATAGAGGGAAGATTGTATATTAAAATAGGTATAACCTACACTACACACTTACTACTCACCACTATGTCATAATGGTATTATTTTAATTAAAGGAGTCGATCATGACATGTAATATAGGAAAAATAGATAGGATCATTAGAGTTATAATTGGTGTAGCTTTACTAAGTTGGGGAATAATGAATAGTAATATCATTGCTGATGTTGTAGGAGGAGTCCTTCTCTTTACTGCTATTATCGGATGGTGCCTACCCTATGCACTATTTGGTATCAATACTGGGTGTAAAACTAAAAACGATTAAGTTTCTAGATCCTTAACTCAAAATTTGAAACTAAAGTATACAGTTTTACATTTCCATCGAGGAAAATACACTTTTATAGCATATAATAATCTTATAATAGATATAATTTTCTTCAATGAAAGAAAGTTTAAATATATTTTATGGAGACTTAAAAAACTCTTTTAAAGATCTCCTTCCCATCATCATTGTCGTGACACTGTTTCAAGGTATCATCATCCGAGCTGTACCTGATAATCTCACTTCGATTATCATAGGTCTTACTATCGTTGCAGTAGGATTGGCACTTTTTATCCGTGGTCTTGAACTGGGTATCTTTCCCATAGGTGAAGGATTGGCTATAGACTTTGCTAAAAAAGGCTCGGTTTTTTGGCTTTTGCTTTTTGCATTTACCATAGGGTTTTCAACTACTGTAGCTGAACCTGCACTCATTGCCATTGCTGACAAAGCTGCACTTATCTCTAATGGGTTAGTAGATGCTTTCTGGCTTCGTATGACAGTTGCACTCTCTGTAGGCTTTGCCATCGCATTGGGAACACTTCGTATCTTACTTGGACACCCTATCGCATACTATATCATTACCGGGTACATTCTGGTAGTTCTTGTGACTTTTTTTGCTCCTAGAGAGATCATAGGTCTAGCTTACGACAGTGGTGGTGTGACCACCTCAACTGTCACCGTACCGCTTGTTGCAGCACTGGGTATAGGTCTGTCTTCAAGTATCAAGGGGCGTAATCCTGCCATAGATGGTTTTGGTCTCATTGCTTTTGCCTCGTTGACACCCATGATATTTGTACAGATTTACGGTATCATCGTCTACAATTTAGGTACAGTAAGCACTGTACCTCCAGTCGTTGCAGAAGTCGTTGCACAAACACAAGCTGTAATACATTCCAATACTTTTTCAGCGATGGATGCCTTTATGGATCTTTTGGGTGTGATTAAAGATGTGGCGCCTATTCTTATAGTGATATTCTTCTTTCAGTATATCATTATCAAAAAACCTGTTGTACATTTGCATAAGATAGCCATCGGTATTATGATGGTGATCCTGGGTCTTTATGCATTCATCGTAGGACTTGAAATGGGACTTTTCCCTATAGGAGAGACCATAGCCTTCCAGCTAACCGATATGGGGAATAACCTGCTTATCTATCTGTTTGCATTTCTCATAGGTTTCTCTACGACGATGGCAGAACCTGCATTATTGGCTATCGCCATAAAAGCAGAAGAGATAAGTGAAGGGAATATTAAACAAAATATACTTAGAATTGTAGTAGCACTTGGTGTTGCTATTGGTATCGCTTTGGGTTCATACCGTATCGTCGCCGGTGATCCTATACATTACTATATTATCGTGGGATATATATTTGTGATCATATTTACCTATTTTGCACCAAAATACATTGTACCTATTGCCTATGACAGTGGTGGTGTAACCACATCAACAGTAACCGTACCTTTGGTTGCCGCATTGGGCTTGGGATTGGCAGAAAACATAGAGGGGCGTAATCCACTGATAGATGGATTCGGTCTCATTGCGTTTGCCTCCCTATTCCCCATGCTTACTGTGATGGGGTATGGCATTCATGCAGAGTATTATAAAAAGAAACAGAAGGTAGAACCATCCAAAATTGAAGGAGAAGAGTTATGAAGTTTACAGCACTGATCGTCATCATACAGGATAAAGATGAAGAAGCCGCTATAGAAGCCGCCAAGGGGGCAGGAGCAGGTTCTGTTACTATTTTACATGGAAAAAGTATCGGGCTTGAAGAGAAAAAAGTATTCTTTGGTCTCACACTTGAAGAAAATGTCTCTGTGCTGCTCTTTGTCTTACCAAGAAAACTCTCACTGCAAGTCATGCGGGTACTACGCGGAGAATTTGACTTGGATAACCCGGAAAATAGCGGATTGGCATTTACCTTGCCACTCAGCCATGTAGCAGGCTTAGATACCAAAGAGCTACACAAATTTGAACATGATATCAAATCGATGATATAAAGGAAAAACAATGTTAGTAGAAAATGTAATGACCACTAAAGACAATTTAGTCATAATCTCAGCGATGTCCACTGTAAGAGAAGCCCTTAGTCTCATGAAAAAACATCAGGTACGTTCTGTTATTGTAGATAAGACCACAGAGGATGGTGCCTATGGTCTTTTGACTTTTAAAAATCTTTTACAAAGTATTGTTGCTGAGGATGGTGACATTGACCTTCTTAATGTATATGACATCGCCACAATACCAGCCTTCTCTGTTTCTGCAAAACTTGATGTAAAATATGCGGCGAGAATGATGGTACAAAACAGTATTAAACGTTTACTGGTCATAGATAACAATGAACTTTACGGTATCCTCACTATGACCGATATTATTGGTATCCTTATGGATAGTGTAGAGTAACTTTATTTTTTTACGATAGGGAAGGTAAGTATAAATGTGCTTCCTTCTCCTTTTTTAGACTTCAAATCCAATTTTATTTTGTATTGTTTACAAATAGAAAGTACGATATTCAACCCTATACCAAAACCGCCACGTTCATCATTTTCCCTATAATAACGTTTAAAGATATCATCCTGTACCTTTTTATCTATACCAACCCCCGTATCTTTCACTTTTAAAACATAATCCTTCAGCGTAATAAAAATACTATCTCCCACGTCAGAATATTTGATCGCATTGGAGAGTAAATTATCTATGAGTCTATATGAAGATGTTTTAGGCATCAGCACTTCTGTAGGTTCAAGATCCAGTGAGATATGCAGACGTTTAGAATCAATAAGTTCCTTCACATACTCAACCCTCTCTTTTACAACATCAGAAAAACATAATACCTCTAAAGGTTCCACCTTACCCTCAAGTCTATAGGTGAGAGAGCTGTACATCACAGAAAGTCTTTTGGCACTGGCTTCCAAACGTTGCAATTTTTTAGGGTCAATGTCTTTGAGAGACTGTATCGTCATCAATATGGCTGAAATTGGCGTATTGAGTTCATGCGTGGTATCTGAAATAAAATTATCTAAAGACTCTATCTGTTCTCTTACCGGTCTTAGAAACAGACGTCCTAAAAAATACCCTACTATCCCCATAAGTATGAATGATAATACCAGGTAACCTATGATCTTGATACGTAAACTCTGTACATATTTTGAAAGCGCATTCTCTTTTAGCACGATATAATGTACACCTAAATGATCACTCTTGTCTTCTATGATGGTATAAGCACTTCCATTTTCAATGAAAAAGTCTTGATCAGTTACTTTAAAATCATCGACTTCCGTGTAGATAGGTCTTTTGTCCTTATCGTAGTACCCTACTTGAAAACGGCAATGTTTTAAATGTTTTAAGAAGTCATTTTGACTCGCCAGATCCATCTCACTGTTTGCGTCATCTTGCATAGCCTTCATCACAATAGAAGAAGATAACATACGTGCCTGATACATCATTTCAAATTTCATAGCATTCTGCATCGATGTACGGTTATTTTCAAAGAAAAGATACCCTATGATAGCGAGTAATATAAAGACTGATATCAGATAAACAGCTAAAAAACTAAAAAGTGATTTACGCTCATACGATGTTAAAACGATAACCTTCTCCTTTAATGTTCTCAAAATACTCTTTTTCAAACATCTTTCTTAAATTTTTAATATACGTACGAATCGTTGCATGCGCAGGGATATTTTCATCATCCCAAACATTTTCTATGATCTCATCACAAGAGATGATCTTCCCTGTATTACGGATAAAGTATTCCAGTACCTGTGATTCTTTCTGTCTCATCTCAATGACACCGTCTTTTAGAAAAATTTGATGTGCTTTGGGGATAAACCTCATTCCGTCAAACTCTATCTCTTCTTGTAAACGGTAAAGCCTGACAATATGTTCTATCCGGGCATTCAATTCTTCAAGTTCAAAAGGCTTTTTCAGGTAATCATCTGCACCCAGTGCAAACCCTTTTTTAAGATCCTCTATCCCTGCAAGAGAGGTGATGTATATAGCTGGCGTAGTATTACCGATCTCACGTAAGTATGAAAGTATTTCAAAACCATCGATGTTGGGTACATTCACATCTAAAAGAAGCATATCATAAGAACCGGAACCTATTGCATCGAGCGCTTTTTCACCATCAAAAAAACTCTCTACTTCATACCCTTTTTCTACAAGAAATTCCTCCATGATCTCCTGTAATATCACATCGTCTTCAAGCAACAGTATCTTCATGCCAACCCTTTTTTATAAATCAATACTATATTCTAACATACTCTTTGTGTAGTTCCTTACACAAAGGCTTTATACTATATAATCCCCGCATGAAAAAATTAACACTCTATTTACTCATCGGTTTGGTTCTATTGTCGGGATGTACACAAGTGGTAACAGCCCCTATTTCTATTGCAGGTAGTGTCGCAAGTGCGACCATCGATGTAGCAAGTTCTACTGTCGATGCAGTTTCAGGTTCAGAGGATGAGACTAACGAAGATTAATACCTCTGTGCGTTCTTGAATTCAGAAATTTCGCTCTCTACCATCTCATCGATCATTCTTACATAGAGGTCATTGATAAGATTAGGAGAGAGGCCAAGCGAAATAGCTTGTTCTCGTACATGGGCAATCACATCTGCTATCCTATCCTCTGCTTTGACCTCTTCTACACTGGTTTTAAAATGTGCTATCTGTTTAATGTACTCATTACGTTTAGCGATCAATTCTACTATCCCTCTGTCTACACTATCTATTTCATTTCTCGCTTCTTCAAGTGTGCTGCACTTTTTAATTTCCATCATTCTATCCTTCAGTAATATCGCTAATATATCGATATTATAACCTAATAATATCCAAAGTAATATTTTAGATATAATTGTCAAATGAAGAATAAAAAATATGTATTACTGGCTTTTTTAACTACTACTCTTCTAAGTGCTGCACAAAAAGACAGCAATGCAACACAAAGCCAAGAATGGATTTTTGTACCTTATGCATTTTCTAGTGACTCTACTGGCTTTGCAGGGGGGATCAGTGCTATGAAGAGAGGATTGTTTCAACCCCAAACCAGGTTTGTTGCCACTCTGTTTACCGGGCTGCCTCAAGATGTTATCATCAATGAACAACCAGATGAAGCAACCTTTTCTGGAGGATTTATTTCTTTTTCAGACTTTAAATTTCCCTACACTGATCGGCTCTTTTTCTCCTTCATGGGTTTAAAAAGTTATTTTCCAAAAA
>Ga0210119_1000022_pt1 | contig 34066 bp, 33 predicted proteins | sample China_Bullhead_C_2_FD_184859 | JGI IMG/M metagenome (GOLD analysis project Ga0210119, IMG submission 184859) | Wetland microbial communities from San Francisco Bay, California, USA, that impact long-term carbon sequestration -... | ecosystem: Environmental > Aquatic > Marine > Wetlands ... | reverse complement strand
CCTCCACTGCAGGAAACAAGCCCGATACCCAGTAAAAGAAATAATGCTACGCTTGTAATCAAGTTTACCAGTTTATTCATTTGATCTCCTCCCGATCAAAATAACCTCGTATTTTCCTTTTCAAATAACTAATTAGGTCTTCCTAAAAGTAGTTGCCAAACTATACGTTTTAGTAGGAACCGACAATTTACAAAATGCTCAAACAATTTGGCCCTTAATTTATCGGAGAATTTTTCGTGAAGTGTACCAATAATACTAAACCCTCACGAAAGTTCGGACAATGTTATTTACTATTGTAAATCCAGTAATCACACAGCCCAATTATGCAATTATTTAGATATTATAGATTATGAAACGAGAAAAAACTATCAGGCAAAAGGAGTATTTTGGGGAGTATTATATTTGTAAGGCTTGGTGATAATTTAGTTCTCTAGCTGTATATATCTTTAAAAGCAAGAACAAATTAACGAGAAAGAATAAAAAGGAAATATATTATTTTTATTTTCCCAAAAGTATATCTTTCTTGCCACAATATTGACTTTCTGCCGGCGCATTCCCCTTTAAGATTAGTGGAGAGATAGAGTAACTTTTCATCCTTTATTACTGAAAATTGCAAACCCCGCCCCATTTGCAACCACAAAAAAATGGAGAAGAACAGGCGGTCCTTCTCCATTTCTAAAGACGATTCGCTTTATTCGCAGTTGTAAAAAAAAAACTTACATTTTCATATGTTTTGATCCCTGCTCCATTTGCATGCCACCCATCCCCAAGCCTTTAAGGACTTCAGGGGTTATTGCACCATATTCCATTATGGCGCCACCCTGCTCCTGGTGAAACTGCATGGCTGCAGCATTATCTGTAAAGGGTATAAGCTCTTTTCCCATGGGGCCCATCATGCTGCTTCCAACCACATAGTGTGCCTCGGCAGCATTGATCCACGTGCCGCTATTAAAGTCTTTTACCCAGGCAACTTCCACGTCATCCCTTGAATGTGTCTTGTCAAATTTATCCATGGCAAACAGAAAATTAAACATGCATTTACAACCATCAAACGGTGTCATTAAACCATCTTTAAAAATAATCTGCGCATGCCAGCGTGGATATTGGGCCGGATACATGCCGCATTTGCCACAGGAAACATTCTCCGAAATCTCCATTGGCTGTCCTGAAGCAACCTGGCTTACTCCTTTAGCAGCGGACTGCCCTGCACTCTTGCTTGCCGGCGCAGCACATCCAGCTGTCACGGCCAGCAAAAGAACGAGGACCCCAAAAAACACTCTGTTTTTAGTAATAAACTGCATACTTCTTTTCTTCATCGGCTACCTTCTCCTTGTCGATTCATTAGTTATTTCCCTGGATGACTGCGGGTTCAAAGAAATTTAGACCAAATAAATAAAATACCACCGAAAAGGCTCGCTGAACATGCGGCAAATTGTCGCAGCAGGGTACTCCCCCCGTAAGCCCTGATTGAATTGCAGATCTGCCAGAGTAAATGACTGGAGGAAGAAATGCCGTGTGAATACAATAAAAAAAAGAGGCTTACTTTTTCGGGGCGTACTTATAGAGTTTTCTTTGCAGGGTTCTTCTATGAATGCCAAGCTTATGGGCTGCGGCCGTAATGTTGTTGTCGCAGTCGTTTAGGACCCTTTGAATATGTTCCCATTCGGCTCTTGCCAGCGACGGCGCCTCAAACTCATTCTGTTCAGGAACACCCGGCAGTTCAGAATCCTTTTCAAAAGCATTGAGGATGTCGTCAACATCCGCCGGTTTAGGCAGGTAATAATGGGCACCGAGTTTAACGGCCTCAGTTGCTGTAGCGATACTCCCATAGCCTGTAAGCACTACAATTTTAAGAAAGGGCAGAAAATCCTTGGCCGCCCTGATGAAGTCAAGGCCACTTTTACCCGGCATCTTCAAATCCACCAGGGCCCAGTCCGGCTTGTTCTCTTTTATCTTTTCCAATGCCCCATCGACATCTGCTGCCTCGAGAACCGTATACCCCCTGTTGATAAAAGCCCTTGCCAGGCGTTCCCTGAATTGCTCTTCATCATCAATCAGTATGATACTTTGCATAAAAGGCCTCCCCTGTCTTGCTTTACAGCCGACTTAAAAAATTTACCAGTCCGTATATCTCCCATGAAGAGTTCGCAAGAAATACAGATTACGCAATGCGGATATGATCCAGGGCAAAACGTATTGTCACCGAGGTTCCTGCCGATTCTTGTGAAGAGATCGTCAGACCTCCACCAAACTGTTCGGCCACGTTCTGCGCCAAAAAAAGCCCCAGGCCCAAACCTTTGCCCTGTTCCTTTGTCGTAAAAAAGGGTTCAGCGGCTCTGCTTCTTGTTTCTTGATCCATGCCCGACCCTTGATCAGATACCTGAAAATACAAAAAAGTATCATCATAAAAACATCTAAGAGATACCTGGAATGATGGCTGTGAAGCTTCTATGCCATTTTTTAGCAGACCCTTTAAGGTGCGTACCAGTGTATGAAATGGAACAAGTATGGAAATTGCAGCAGCTTCATTCTCGACGCGGATTCTGGCTTGGTCTTCTGCAGAAAACTCGTTGAGAGTATGCTGCACGACATACTCGACAGAGTGTTTTTCCAGTGCCTCACCCAGGTGTTTTCCGGCATCAGCCGCCATCTGGTATAATATATCCTTGCAGGCCTTGACCTGATCTTTTATAAGCAGCGCGTCATCAATGAGCCCCTGATCAATCTTTCCATCTTTTAACTGATGCAACATTTCACCTGCGGCAACGGCAATTGTCGATAGTGGCGTAGAAAACTCATGGGCTGCCCCTGCAGACAAATTTGCAAGTGAGGCCAGTTTTTCGCTCCTGGCTCTTTCCTCCTCCAGGCTGACAAGTGTTTGTTGATGCTCTTCAAGTGCCTTCTGGATTCGCCCTACAAAGAAAACAATGAATAATGCGCTGATTGCAAAGGCCAGGAGCATGCCCTTGAGGTGCAGTTTCATATGGTCAGACAGCAAGGCATACTCTGCAAGTGCAGGATGACACGTTGCCTCGATTTCCGGGCCTCCTATAAACCCTCCGGGCAGCATAAGCGGCAAGTGCCCCAAGAGCTCCGGGTCAATAATAAAGAAGGAGCCGTAGCACATTACTGTAAAAACCGTCAGGCTCCAGGACCAATTGGGCCGCATCAATACTGCACCGAGGACGATGTGCACCAGGTACAGAAAGGTAAAGGGATTCATCGGGCCACCGGTATAGTACAAAAGCGCCGTGAGAAGAATGACATCAAGGAACATTACAAGGCCGAAAAGCCATTCCGGTATAATTTTATTTAGCCTGTGCAGGTATGAAAAAAAAAGATTGCTTACGGCTTCAAAAACAATAATTGCCGAAACAAAAATGATAGGGATGGCAATCTCCAGATAACTGTAAGCGGCAAGAATAAGGATAGCCTGGCAGAGTACGGCCCCCCAGCGTAGAAGCAAAAGCCATGAGAATGCTATAGTTGCATTTGTTTCCTTTGCCTGCCAGGCCGACATTGGATATTTTTTCTGCATCAATAGATTTTTCTCCCTGCGAGGACTTCCATCCTCGTGCTACACGTTGAAAACGCTTTGACCCAGATTGTAATTATCAGTACCGGAGATAATTGTCAAACACTCCTGTTTTTTCAAACTGTTGAAGCTCACCGCGGTCGCTTGCTCACGTGCATCGTTACCCTCGTTTAGAGCCGCAAGGAATTGATGCGCTGTCCCGCTTCAAAAGCATCCGGTGCGACAATTTGCCGCATTCTCAAGACCGGATATCTATGGTAAAAAAGATATTAGTTCTTTTCTCCGCCCACGTTTTTTAAAAGGCCTCCCCCCGTTTGGTCTTTTTGAGAACGAGAGCAGAATGCTTCACCACCCCGGACTGACCCCGGTTCGGGGTGGTGGTGTATGAGAGCTGTTACCCCCCCAAAGTGCTCACAGAAGATAAAAAATTTATGCAGAACCTGTGAAGAAAAAGCCCTTTGCAATTTCCTGAAAAATTCAAATTCCCCTAAAATTCAACTCGTCTTTGTGGCATAATCGCAGTAGCATACCTGACGATCATGGCACAAAATCTTGCACACATAATTGCACAGTGTTTTGTCAATATCCCCTTTGCGGAGTTTGACAAATACGAACACCTGGTTTCACAATACAGCATTAACCCTGAAATAGGTCTTGACGGAGATGCACTTTACACCTTCAGCCGGCAGGACTTTCTTGATAGGTCGACTTTTTTAAAGGACAAGGGACTGAGCTGCACCCTGCATGCACCCTTCCATGATATGCTGCCCGGCGCCCGGGACCAATATGTTCTTCAGGCTGTAAGGGACAAACTGAGACGCTGCTTCGATCTTATAGAAATATTCAAACCGCGTTCTGTGGTATGTCATCTGGGCTACGTGGATTGCGTCCACAGTTATGACCCGGACCAGTGGCTTGCCACCTCGCTGGAAACATGGCGGGAAATGCTTGGTGTGGCTGCACAGTATTCCACGCCGATCATGTTTGAAAATACTTACGAAAAAGACCCCCGCACACATAAGATAATTCTCAAAGCCCTCGATTCTCCTTTAGCCCTTTTCTGCCTTGATGCCGGTCACCTTCTGGCTTTTGCCCATGCACCATTGCACGAATGGCTGGCAACTTTGGGGCAGTGGCTCGGTCAACTTCACCTGCATGACAACCATGGCAGCAGGGATGATCATTTGCCAGTGGGCAAAGGCGACTTTGATTTTCCGGGTCTTTTTTCCTACCTGAAATCAAGGAAGATTAGACCTATTGTCACCCTGGAGCCTCGCAGTGAAAGTGATTTGTGGGATAGCCTGAATGCACTTGACAGACTCTCCATATTCGACCATAAATGAGACTGAGAAGTAAAAGATTACCCCTCATCTTCCGCAGATAAGAGGCCGCCTTTGAAACTCTTTCTATGCCCGTGATTCCTGTTTTTCTTCCCGTGGAATCCCCAACGTTTCTGCTGACAAAATTGTGTGAGTTGTATTTTCAAATCATAAACCTGAACATACCAGCTCCGATAAACCCGGAACCCTCAAAAACGAATAAACTGCCATGACGGATACACCTGCCGCTGACTTTGCCCACCTTCACGTTCACACCCAATACAGCCTGCTTGACGGAGCAATCCGCATCAATGATCTCCTGGAAAAATGCAAGGAGTTCAACATGAGTGCTGTGGCAATTACCGACCATGGTGCCATGCATGGTGCCCTTGAATTTTATGTTAAGGCCAAAAAAGCCGGCATAAAACCGATTATCGGCTGTGAGTTCTATATTGCGCCCCAGGACAGAAAATTACATACAGGGGCAAAAAGCCCCAGTGATGCTGCCTTTCATCTTGTCCTTCTGGCCATGAACCTCTCAGGCTATAAAAACCTGATGAAACTGGCAAGCATTGCCCAGCTGGAAGGTTTCTATTACAAGCCGCGCATTGACAAGGAAACGCTGTTTGCCCACAATGAAGGCTTAATCGCCTTAACCGCATGCCTGCATGGCGGAGTACCCCACCTGATCCTAAACGGCAACATGGAGGGCGCACGCAAGGAAACAAAGGCTCTGCAAAAAATCTTTGGGGACCGTCTCTATTTTGAGCTGCAGGATAGCGGCATTAAAGAACAGAAAAAAGTAAACAAAGGCTTAAAAAAACTCTCCCAGGAGTTTTCTGTACCTCTCGTGGCCACCAATGACTGCCATTACCTTAACCGCGACGAGGCCTTTGCCCATGAAGTGCTTCTCTGTATTCAGACAGGCAGAACTATAAACGATACAGGCCGCTTCAAGTTTTCAACCGATGAACTTTATTTCAAGTCTCCTGATGCAATGCGGGAACGGTTCAAGGATTTCCCGGATGCGCTGGCTGAAACCCTAAAAATTGCAGAACGCTGTAACCTTGAGCTTGCATTCGGACAGCACCATTTTCCCAATTTCCCGTTGCCACAGGATGAGACCCTGGATACATATTTTGAAAGACTTGCCCGGGAAGGCTTAAAGGAACGCCTGGCTGTAATTCGGGACAAAGGGGAGTTGACCGCTGAGTTGGAGAATGTCTACCACGAACGTCTGGAGATGGAAATCAAGGTCATACAGACCATGGAGTTTCCAGGGTATTTTCTCATCGTGGCCGATTTCATCAACTGGGCGAAAAAAAATAAAATTCCGGTTGGCCCCGGACGGGGGTCGGGCGCCGGCAGCCTTGTGGCCTATAGTCTGCGCATCACTGAAATTGATCCCATGCCCTATGGTCTGATATTTGAACGCTTTCTCAATATCGAGCGCAAAAGCCTGCCTGATTTTGACATAGATTTCTGCCAGGAACGCAGAGGGGAAGTTTTCCATTATGTACAGGACAAATACGGAGGATCCGAGCATGTTGCCCAGATTATAACTTTCGGGTCCATGAAGGCCCGTGCCGTAATAAGGGACGTGGGCCGGGCCCTTGACATGCCATTTGGTGATGTTGATCGCATTGCCAAGCTTATTCCGGACCAGCTGAAGATAACTATCAAGCAAGCCATTGAGCAGGAACCCCGGCTCCGGGATGCGGAAAAAAGGGATGAAAAGGTCGCTTCTCTGCTTTCCATAGCCAGGGTCCTCGAAGGCTTGTCCAGACATATGTCAACCCATGCCGCCGGGGTTGTTATATCACCCGAACCCATGGTTGAATACCTGCCGCTCTGCAAAGGACCGAAGGGTGAAATTCTGACCCAGTATGATATGAAATATACAGAGATGACGGGTCTCATCAAATTTGACTTCCTGGGACTGAAAACTCTGACCGTCATTGACCGGGCGATCAAGCTGATTGAGGCAGACCTCGGCAATCCTCTTGATATCGATACTCTCCCTCTTGATGACCCTAAAACCTACGATCTGCTTTGCAAGGGCGATGCCCTTGGTGTGTTCCAGCTTGAAAGCCCAGGGATGCGGGCACTCTTAACAAATATGAAGCCCGAAGTCTTTACTGATCTTATTGCCCTGGTTGCCCTCTATCGCCCTGGCCCCATGGAAAGCGGCATGGTTGGTAATTTTGTCGATACCAAGCACGGCAAGAAGCCTGCCAACTATCCGCTTCCTCAGCTCAAACCGGTTCTTCAGGAGACCTATGGCGTTATAGTATACCAGGAGCAGGTCATGAAAATTGCCAATATCCTGGCAAACTATACGCTCGGCGATGCAGATATTCTGCGGCGCGCCATGGGGAAAAAAATTCCCGAAGTCATGGCCAATGAAAAAGAAAAATTCATGGCCGGTGCGGAAAAGAATAATATCCCGCTGGACAAAGCCCTCTATATATTTGACCTTATGGCTAAGTTTGCCGGCTATGGCTTTAATAAGTCGCACTCAGCTGCATATGCCCTGATCGCATACCAGACTGCATACCTCAAGGCCCATTACCCGGCCCAGTTCATGGCAGCACTTCTTTCCTGCGACATGAACAACACCGATAAGGTGGTCGCTTATATCAATGAATGCCGTGATCGTGAAATAGAGGTATTACCCCCGGATATTAATGAAAGCGACAAGGACTTCACCGTTGTTGAAGACCGCATCCGCTTCGGGCTTGCTGCAGTCAAAAATGTTGGCGAGGCAGCACTTGATTCAATTATTGAGGAGCGCTTGGCTGACGGACCATATACCTCCCTGGAGGATTTCTGCTGCAGGGTTGACCTGCGCAGGGTCAATCGTCGGGTTCTTGAAAGCCTTATCAAAGCCGGGGCTTTTGATTCTCTGGGCCTGAAGCGCTCCCAGCTCTTTGCCATTCTTGACCAGGCCCTGGAGCAGGGTCAGGCTGCCCAGCGTGACAGGTTGAGCGGTCAGATATCGCTCTTTGCGGTCATGGACAGTGAAGATGAGCAGCAGCATACAAAGATCGAAATCCCCTCTATTCCGGACTGGACTGACCAGGAAAAACTCAGCTTTGAAAAAGAAACCGTGGGCTTTTACCTGACCGGCCATCCCCTTGATGATTACCGGGAAGATATCCTGTCGGTGACCGATACCAACCTCAGTGAAAAAAAAGAATGGGCTGAAGGCCAGAGCCTGCGGGTTGGCGGCTTGATCCGCGAAATAAAAAACAGGAAAACCAAGAAAGGTGACCCCATGGCTGTTATTGTCATGGAGGATATTGCCGGAACTGTTGAAGTCGTCGTCTTTCCGGAACTTTATGCCAGGTGCGCTTCTATCCTGCATAACGATACACCCGTCGTTATTGAAGGGTCGGTCAAGAAGGATGAACGCGGGGATAATATTATTGCCAATGGCGTAGATACTCTGGAGGCGGCACGGGAGAAATATACGGCTGGGGCCCGCATCAGGCTGCAGTCAGACCGCGTCAACCGCCAAAATCTTGAGGCACTCAAAAAGGTTTTTTACCGTCATCATGGGGGGTGCCCGATATCCCTGACCCTGCACTTTGCCGGCCGGGGTGAGGTGGACCTGGAAATCCTTCAGGACATCACCATCAAGCCGTGCAGGGAATTTACCGCTGAAGTTAACCGGACCATGGGGGCACCAGTAATATCCTATGAAAAAAAACCGGTAAATGAACCGCCGCAGAAAAAGAGAAATGGGGCTTGGAAGCCTCGGGAAACAGCGGCTTGAAGGGATAGCTCTATTACTGCCTGAATGCCACTATCTTGTTATAAATCCAACCCATCAAGGCACCGCAGATAGTACCCAGGGCAAAACCGTATGCGGCGCCGATAAGGCTTCCTAAAAAAGTCACCCTGTAACCGATAAAATACTGGCTCAGGAGTATAAGATGGGGGCCAACCCTGTCACCTCCCTTGATAATGAGCCAATTCGTCGCCACAAATATTCCAAGACCCAGAATGAGTCCAAATGCAAGGCCTACAACTTTAGCGTTCAGCAACAATACACCGCTGAACAGTTTTTCTTCAGGGGTCAGCGGTGTGTTTTTCTTATCAGATTTTACCATCCTGTCACCTGCAGTATGTGTGTGGGTTAAAAGCTATCAAAAAAATCCTTCAATGACAGCAGCTCAACCTTTCTTTTAATTATATAAATATAAATTGCCAGAAACAGATTACGCAGATAGGCAAAAAGCCAGCCAAAAAGAAAGCCCCAGAAAAAGGAATAGCCGAAAGCGATAAAGCCTCCCCGGGCAGTCACCGTATAGCCAATGAAGTATTGCCCCAACAGCCTGAGATGAGAATTCAGCACATCTCCGCCACGGCTTATAATCCACATGGTGGCGCTGAAAACAAGCAGACCGCAAACTGCTCCTACAGCAACAGCAAAGGCAAATTTGTCCATCCTGGCAAATACCCGTATCAATACCTTTTCCGGGACCACCGGCACCTCTTTTACGATCCTCTCCTCTTCCAGGTAGCTTTTCTCTTCATTTACCGCCCAGAGGTCATGATGCTCACCGCAACAGTTTTTTGCTGCCAGGATCCCGGTCTGCATTGAATGGTCCATGTTGTTATAGCGATGCATACCGCTGCGGCCGATTGTCTGCAGATTGTTAAAATTATCGAGATAGTTTCTGATTGCCTGCAGGTTTTGCTTGTATGTAGAGTCATAAACCGGATAGGCATGGGACTGCCGCACCACATAACTGTCTAATACCTTGGTGGCAGGAGCAAATCCCATTTCCTCCATTTCCCGGGTTGCCATGTCCACCAGTTCATTGTCACGCATTTTCCAGGTCTGGTCATTTTCATTGCAGAAATACTCCATGCCGAGACTTGTCATGCTTTGATCCGGGACCATGTACCTGCTCCAGTTCTTGAAGTTCTGGATGCGCCCGACGCGCACTTTAGGACTGTGGACATACAACCACTGGTCCGGGAAGAGTCTTTGTTTGTCAATGATAAGAACTACAATGATAAAACCACGATATGCAAGCTGCCGGGCACTCTCCAAAACTTCAGCAGGCGGCTGGGGCTGAAAAAGCTGCACCAGCCTGGAAATCGGCATGCTCGAGATATAGTGTTCCGCCTTCAGTTCTCCAGTGGTTTTACCGTTGCTGTATTCTACTGCCGTTATCCGCCTGTTGTCATGGTGCATGGCAGAAACCTCGCAATGAAGCATGACTTCTCCTCCGCCTGCCACAATGCGATGCATAAACCTTTGCCACATCATACCCGGTCCGAGTTTAGGATAGGAAAATTGCTCGCTGAGACTTTTCGCCTGCTGTCCGCCGAACAGTGCATTGGATACAGCGACAAGAAGCGACAATCCCTTGATACGCTGGGCGGCCCAGTCAGCCCTGATCTCTCTGCAGGGGAGACCCCAGACCTTTTCCGTATATGTTTTGAAAAAGGTCCTGTACAACCGTTCTCCAAAACGGTTGACGATCCATTCCTCAAAACTGTTTTCTTCTGGCTGGGGAGATAAACGGGCCCTGCAATAGCTTATCAGAACCAGCAGGCTTTCTACAGGGCCTAGATTGCGTAAGGCGTTGGCAGGTCGCAGGGGATAGTTGAAAAATTTTCCCTGATAGTAAATGCGGGAAAGGCGGTTAACCTTGAGAAAATCAGCCCCGAGCATATTCTCCCAAAGCTGGTTTATCTCGTCGTTCCTGGTTAAGAAACGATGCCCGCCAATGTCGAAATTGAAGTCCTTGTATGATTCGGTCCGGGAGATTCCCCCGACAATACCACCCCTTTCCAAGATTATCGGACAAATTCCCCGGCCTGTAAACTCATATCCGGCAGCAAGGCCGGCCGGGCCAGCTCCAATAATGACTACCGGATTCTCTTTCATTGCAGCGGGATGATCTACCCGAAACTCAAGCCACAATCCGGACAGGCAGTCTCAGTGGTCGGGAAAGAGTGTCCGCAGGCCGGGCAGCATGCCTCGCCGGCCTCGGGGTTAAAAACAGAGTCCACATTAGGATTATCATATCCCTCCAAACCGGTCGTTCTTCTGTGTTCCTCTTCAATAATATGCAGAGCCTCCATGCCATCCTCCCTCTTGACAAGGAGATCATAGGCAGTGGGGCAGCACGATTGCCCGCAGGTCTTTTCATCTCCTGCCAGAAGGGTACCTATATTCTCACCATTCAGCAAAGCGGCCAGATGCCGCATTTCAGGCAATGGTCCTCGGCGCAAGGCAACGAGATCATCATCAGGGCTTAACTCAGTTGTTCTGCTTGCAAGTTTTTTCCTCAGCGCCTCTTCCATTTCTATTTTCTGCCGGCCCGTGATCAAATCAATTGCACAGACAGCACATTTTCCAATCTCAGCCCGATATTCATCATTACATTTCGGGCAGTACTTCAAATCCGGCTCAATCATTGTTTCCTCCGATGCACTTCATACAATTCTGCAAGTTCATAAGCGTTCCTCTATAAAATAAAACGGCTTAAATCCTCATCCCGGGCAATATCACTAAGCTGCTCGCGGACATAATCTGCCGTGACAGTAAATGTTTTGTTCTCAACGTTGGGGGCCTGGAAAGACAAATCTTCCAGGATCTTCTCCAGTACTGTATGGAGTCTTCTGGCGCCTATGTCTTCGGTTTTCTGGTTCACTTCTGCTGCCAGACTGGCCATTTCCAGAACACCATCCTCAGCAAAAACAAGATTTACGCCCTCTGTTTTCATCAATGCCACGTACTGTTTCAGCAGAGCGTTATCCGGTTCTGTCAAAATCCGGAAAAATTCCTCTTTTCCCAGGGCCTTCAGTTCGACCCGTATGGGAAAGCGCCCCTGGAGTTCGGGGACAAGATCAGAGGGTTTGCAAAGGTGGAAGGCACCGCTGGCAATGAACAGGATGTGGTCGGTTTTAACCATACCGTACTTCGTTGTAACGGTGGCGCCCTCGACAATAGGCAGCAAGTCGCGTTGCACCCCTTCCCGCGACACTTCCGGGCCATGCCCGCCTCCCTGGCGTGAAACGATCTTATCTATCTCATCAAGGAAAATGATGCCGGACTGCTCAGTTCTTATTACTGCCTTGCGGGTAACCTTATCCATATCAATAAGATCTTCCACTGCCTCGTTTTTTAATATTTTAAAAGCCTCCGCCACCGTCAGCTTGCGCATCTTACCCTTTTTGGGAAACATCTTGCCAAAGGCATCCCGCAGGTTTGATTCCATCTCATCCATACCGGCATTGGAAAAGACTTCGATCATGGGCATCGGCTGCGCCTGTGTGACTTCCATTTCAACTTCTTTTTCTTCAAGTCGCCCCTCCCGTAACATTTTCCTGAAACGCTCACGGGTTGATTCACTCTTTTCAGCTGTGTCAGAACCTGGTGTTTCAACGTTCCCCGGGATCTCTATCCTGGAGCTGTTACTGGAGGAAGGCATTGAAGGCAGGAGCAGGTCAAGCAGCCTTTCTTCCGCCATTTCCCGGGCTTTCTGCTCTACTTCGCGGCGCTCCTCTTTTTTGACCATATTAACCGCCAGTTCAATGAGATCGCGAATCATTGATTCCACATCCCGCCCGACGTAACCGATCTCCGTAAACTTGGATGCCTCGACCTTGAGAAACGGTGACTGCGCCAGGTTGGCAAGCCTTCTGGCAATTTCAGTTTTACCCACACCCGTTGGACCGATCATGATAATGTTTTTTGGCGCAATCTCATCCCGCAAAGGAGGTTCCACCTGCTGCCGGCGCCAGCGGTTTCGCAGTGCTATTGCCACCGACTTTTTTGCCTCATCCTGCCCTATGATATACTTGTCAAGCGCACTGACCGTATCTTTTGGGGTCAAAGCTTTTAAATCGTTCATGTATGCAAAACCTGAGTTTATTTTTTCTTTTTGACCTATCCCGCCATGGGATGCACAATCCTTAAAACTAAAGGGCGTCTTGAATAATCAGGATGTCCTAAAGGGTTTCAATCACAATATTCTCATTGGTATAAACACAGATGGAAGCTGCGATTTTCATAGCTTCGCGGCAGATCTCCTCGGCACTCAAATCACTGTGACCAACCAAGGCCTTGGCTGCCGCCTGGGCATATGGCCCGCCAGAACCGATAGCCAGGATACCATCATCTGATTCGATGACATCACCGGAACCGGAAAGCAGCAGGGAGGATGTTTCATCAACAGCTATGAGAAAGGCTTCCAGGCGTCGCAGAATCTTATCGGTGCGCCAGTCTTTTGCCAGTTCAACCGCTGCGCGCATGAGGTTCCCTTTATACTTTTCCAGTCGTTGCTCCAGTTTGTCAAAAAGGGTAAAGGCATCGGCAGTGGCACCGGCAAAACCAGTTACGACCTTGCCGTTATAGAGGCGCCTGACCTTGCGGGCCGCATGCTTTACCACGATATTGCCCATCGTGACCTGGCCGTCACCGGCGACAACCACACTGCCTTTATGCCTCACTGCAATAATTGTCGTTGAACGTGTTGTCATTTTGCCACCATTTTTCAATTTTAACCGTTTGCCGGGGACAGTGCTTTCTTCTTCAGCTCTTACTTTCTTCTGGCCTTGGGATGCGCCCTGTCATAGACCTTCATCAGATGAACCATATCCAGGTGTGTATACTTCTGGGTTGTTGACAAGCTGGCATGTCCCAGTAATTCCTGCACCGAGCGCATGTCAGCTCCCATCTCGAGAAGATGTGTCGCAAAGGAATGCCGGAGCACGTGGGGCGTGACCGGTTTGTCTATTCCGGCTTTGCGTCCATATGCAGCTATCAGTCTCTCAATACTTCTCGCTGTGAGCCTGCTGCCCCGGCTGTTTAAAAACACAGCTTCCTTATCAATCTTTTTCCCTTGGTGCAAACGATTTCTTAAAAGCTCCAGCCGCTCAGGAAAATACGCGCGAAGCGTTTTAATGGCTTGTTGACCAATGGGCACAATGCGTTCACGGTTGCCTTTGCCTTTTACCCTAACCATTTCACTATCAAAATCAAGACTTGCCAGATTACAGGAAACAACTTCTGACACACGCATTCCTGTGGAGTACAACAATTCCAGGATAGCCCTGTCACGGGCTGCCGAATACTCCCCTTTCCCGGGTGACTCCAGCAAGGCAAAAACCTCATCAACAGATAAATACACCGGTAAATGCTGTTCCTGTTTCGGCGTGGAGATTGATCCCATGGGGGTGTGGCTGATCATATTCTCCTGCTCCAGAAACTTAAAGAACGTTCTTAAAGCTGAGAGCTTTCTTGCCACTGAAGAACTCTTGTTCTTGATGTTCAGGCTGTAAACATAATTCCGGATGATGCGTGTATCAAGGGCGCCGATATCAATTTCCCGGCCGGCCTCATCTGCAAATTCCAGCAGGTCTCTCCGGTAATTGATGATGGTATGACGAGAGTATCCTTTCTCATCGGTCAACCAGGTTATGAACCGTTCAATATATTCTGTCAGCATTCCCAAAGGTATTCGCTGTTGCCTCTCACAAAGCGTAAACTCCCAAACCTGAAAAACCGGCATAGCCAGGTAAAATCTGTATAAAGCCGGCTTCTGCATAATTTTCAATAAGCATACTATGCAAGACCGCATTCTTAACACAGTCATGATTTTTTTGTAAAGTCGTTGATGATCAGCTCTTAATGATATATGATTGTCGGTCTCGTAAAATACTCGACGAACAGGTATTGCGAATATTCCTTTGCTTGCATTAGACCCCGTTACTGGCTGCGCGGCTTTTTACGAATTCGTCTTTATCGACAGCTGTTAATAAGTTGCCTCTGCCAGCAGGATATTTTGAACTTTTCATTTTATATGCCTTCCCATGAAATGTTCTTCTGTTTCTTTTATTATCTGCAAGGAATGGGTAATAAGTCAGAGTGCCGGTCCCAAGAATAGGCTTCGGGAGAGACGTACTTCTACAAAGTATTTATTAATCTGCAGGTAGGTGAGTCATGAAGAAAAAATCATTTGAGGAGGCCCTGGCAGAATTAGAACAGATTACCAAGGTACTCGAAGAAGGCGACTTGTCGCTGGAGGAAGCTCTCAAGCGCTTTGACGAAGGCGTTAAGCTTGCTGCACAGTGCAACGGCAAATTAAATGATGCGCAGAAGAAAATTGAAATTCTGCTGAAAAAAAATGACGGGCTGGAACCGGCTGCTTTCGAGGGCTTGGACGAAGAGAACGAGTGATGAATATCACCCAGTATATTGATTTAAAACGAAAACAGGTTGATAGAGCCCTGGAAAGGTATGTGCCTGAACAAAAAAACTCTTTGGCTGAGCATGTCAATGCCATGCGCTACAGCCTTTTTGCCGGCGGCAAACGGGTAAGACCAATCCTCTGCCTTGCGGCGGCAGAGTCTGTGAAGGATTTCAACGATGCTTTTCCTGAAACAGTAATGCTTACTGCCTGCGCCCTGGAATGCATCCATACCTATTCCCTTATCCATGATGATCTGCCGGCCATGGATGATGATGATCTGCGGCGGGGCAAACCTACAAACCATGTGATTTTCGGTGCGGCAGGAGCCATACTCGCCGGTGACAGCCTTCTGACCCATGCCTTTGACCTGTTAAGCAGAGATGTTATGGAAACGGTTTCTGCCCACGATCGCTTAACAATAATTTCTCTTATCAGCAAAGCGGCTGGATTTGAGGGCATGGCCGGCGGACAATTCCTTGACCTGACCCATGAGGGGAAGGAAGTAGAATATGATGCGCTGCGTGAGATCCACAGCCGCAAAACCGGCGCCCTTATTACGGTATCTGTGCAAGCCGGTGGTGTTCTCGGGAACAGCTCTCCGGAACGATTCAAGTCCCTCACCCGCTATGGTATACACATTGGCCTCGCTTTCCAGATCATTGATGACCTGCTGAACGTAGAGGGCACTGAAGAGCAACTTGGAAAGGCTGCCGGCTCCGACGCTGCCAGAAACAAGGCTACCTACCCTGCCCTTTTTGGTGTTGCCAAAACAAGGGAAAAAGCAGAGGAAGCTGTACAGGAGGCATTGGCTGCTCTTGATGGTTTTGATGACCGGGCAGACAGGCTGAGAGATTTGGCGCAATACATACTATCCCGGAAGAGATAACAAACGCACTATTTAAGCCGGATGATATTTCTAACCTGTTGTATCTCTTGTATTAGTGTATTATTAAAGATTATATGAAACAGAGCATACTGCAAACGATCAATTCACCTGAAGATGTCCGCCAGCTTTCAATAACCGATCTTGAACAGCTTGCTGCTGACATTCGCACAGAGATAGTAAAAACGGTCTCCAAGGCAGGAGGTCATCTTGCGCCCAGCCTGGGTGTAGTCGAGTTGACCCTGGCCCTGCACCATGTATTCAATACGCCGTCTGACAAATTGATCTGGGACGTTGGCCACCAGGCTTACGCCCACAAACTTATTACCGGCCGTAAAGATCAATTCCATACCTTGCGTCAGTACAAGGGAATCAGCGGTTTTCCCAAGAGATCGGAAAGCCCCTACGATGCTTTTGATACCGGGCACAGTTCCACTTCAATTTCTGCCGGCCTTGGTATTGCCATCGCCAAGAATCTGAATAAATGCAAAAATCGCGTCATCGCCGTCATCGGTGACGGTTCCATGACCGGTGGCATGGCATTTGAGGCCCTTAACCAGGCCGGGCATCTGGATAAAAACCTCATAGTAGTTCTCAATGATAACGAGATGTCAATCTCTCCCAATGTAGGTGCCCTTTCCAGTTTTCTGAGCAGGAAAATGACCAGTAAACAGGTAGTCCGGGCCAAGGAGGAATTGAAACACCTTTTAAAATCCTTTTCCAACATTGGTGAGAACATCCTGCATGTCCTGAAAAAAAGCGAGGAGAGCTTTAAGGGATTTTTTACACCGGGAATGCTCTTTGAAGCCCTGAAGTTTGAATATATCGGCCCCATCCCAGGGCATCAAATCGAGAACCTGATTGCAACTTTCCAGAATGTCAGGGATTTCAGCCATGGCCCGGTTCTTATCCATGTCATAACAAAAAAGGGTAAGGGCTACGCACCGGCTGAAGAAAACCCCGGCGACTACCATGGCCTTGGCCCCTTTGATATTACAACGGGTGCACCTCTTCCTGCTGCAGAGGGCCCCATAACCTACACACGCTGTTTTGGTGACACACTTGTCCATCTGGCCGAGACGGAACCAAAGGTTGTGGCCATTACTGCAGCCATGCCTGCAGGGACAGGACTGATGCGTTTTGCCCGCCGCTTTCCTAACAGGTTTTTTGACGTGGGCATTGCAGAACAGCATGCTGTTACTTTTGCTGCAGGACTGGCCACGGAAGGGATGCTTCCTGTTGTTGCCATCTATTCGACTTTTTTGCAGAGGGCATTGGACCAGATCATCCATGATGTCTGCCTGCAAAATCTGCCTGTGACCTTTGCCCTTGACAGGGGTGGCGTTGTTGGCGACGACGGGCCGACCCACCATGGCGTATTTGACTTAAGTTTTCTGCGCTTTGTTCCCAACCTGGTACTTATGGCCCCGAAAGATGAAAATGAACTGCAGCATATGCTCTACACCGCAATACTTCATAAGGGCCCTGCCGCATTGCGCTATCCGCGCGGCCACGGCGAGGGTGTCGAACTGTCGGACAACCTGAATGAAATTCCCATCGGCAAAGGGGAAATACTGCGTGAAGGAAAAGATATTCTGCTGCTGCCGGTCGGCAACCGTGTCTATCCGGCCTTGGAAGCAGCTCTGGGCCTAGAAAAGGTCGGCATTGATGCGGCGGTTATTAATCCCCGTTTTATCAAACCCCTGGACAGTGACCTCATCATCGAATGGGCGCAAAAAACAGGCAAGGTTATAACTGTTGAGGACAATGTCCGCATGGGAGGATTCGGCTCTGCTGTACTGGAGCTTCTGACCGGAAACAACCTCTCTCATATCAGGGTCAACATTTTAGGCTACGGGGATAGATTCATGGAACATGGTACCCAGGAAATTCTCTGGCGCAAGGGACATATCGACAGCCCCGCCATCATTAATGCTGCCATGGAACTGATGGACACATCTGCCGAGTAGGATTATGCTTCCCGGCCGCAAGCCTTGCGCTTTTCACTGTTTTCTGCTCAACCAGCAATTCCGTAATAGTCCTTGTACCATGCAACAAAGCGCTTAATCCCTTCCTCAATCGGGGTGTCAGGCTTAAAGCCGACATCGCGGACCAGGTCATCGACATTGGCATAGGTTGCGGGCACATCACCGGGCTGCATGGGCAGAAAATTCTTTTGGGCCTTTCTGCCGAGGCATTCTTCCAGCACTTCTATATACCGCATGAGATCGACTTTCCGGTTGTTGCCGATATTGTATATCCGGTAGGGACTTTTACTGGTGGCCGGATCGGGATCATTGGAGTCCCAGGCCGTGTTGGGTTCAGGCATGTGGTGCATAACCCGGTATACCCCCTCCACGATATCATCAATATAGGTAAAGTCCCTGACCATTTTACCATGATTGAATACATCGATGGGGCGATCCTCAAGGATTGCCTTGGTAAATAAAAACAGGGCCATATCAGGGCGGCCCCAGGGTCCGTAGACAGTAAAGAACCTTAGTCCGGTGACTGCCAGGCCAAACAGGTGTGCGTAGGTATGGGCCATGAGCTCGTTGGACTTTTTTGAAGCGGCATATAGCGAGACAGGATGATCCACATTATGATGTACTGAAAACGGCATCCTGGTGTTGGCGCCATAAACAGAACTTGATGAGGCAAATATAAAATGGTTCACCCCCGAATGACGGCATCCCTCCAAAAGATTGACAAAACCGACAATATTCGTATCAACATAGGAATGGGGATTTATCAGGGAATAACGGACCCCTGCCTGGGCTGCCAGGTTGACCACAGCATCAAAACTGTGCCCGGAAAAAAGTTCCGCCATGCCCTGCCTGTCTGAAAGATCCAGATTTATATGGCTGTATGCCTGATGGGGTGTAAGCTGATCAAGGCGCGCCTTTTTCAACTCCGGATCATAATAGGGGTTGAGATTATCCAGCCCGACCACAGCAATGTTGTTGTCCAGCAGCTTCCTGCACAGATGAAAGCCGATAAACCCGGCAGAGCCGGTGACCATAACTTTTTTTATTGCATAATCCATATATTTTCTCCGATTCGTTAAAAACTCTTAAAAGAGCTTGCAAAAAAATAGCAAGAAGCTGACGGTTTGGGGGTTAGGTTCCTAGTTGCGTCTTATTTATGACATTGTTTCAAGTGCTATCTAATTTGGTTCATTTTCTTTAAGCAAGTAAAGAAAATGAACGCGTTACAAAAGTTCAGATACCTGGCCCCTAAAATCCGGTTACGCAACACAGCATCTGATTTTTTTTAAGCCATCAGTCTTCGAAATCGCCGGAAGGTCCCTTATCCGTATCAATGTCGGCAGCACGTTGCCTGATTTTTTCCTCGGTCCACTCGGCCGGGTTCTCAAGACGATCCACTTTGGGGCCGAGATCAAAAGAGTTCGCTTGTAGAATAGCCTCAATGGCAAGGGAAGCTGTATCACCGGCATTAAAAACATCCAGCAACAGCCTGTAGACAAAATCTTCAACCCGTTTGCACATTCTTTCCCTGACTTCCCTAGCCTGGCCGAGAAGCTTCGTCTCAAAGGGCAGGTTGAGTTTCTTGTAATTGCCGCCCTTCCATCCCTGTTTATCAGCATAGGCTACCATTGCCTGCCACATATCCTCCGTGACACCCTGATCCTGGGCCTTGATGAAATTCCCCTGGGCATCAAGCTGGGCATTACCAAAATCATTGACTGCAAGCCCCCAGGAAAGCATCTGCAGTGCGGTCGCCACATTTGCCTTAGTCGTTCTTGTCTGTGCGGCAATTGCCCGCAACCGGTCTGAACTGTTGCCTGACGTGCCGTGCTGGGCGCCGGAAAGCCTGTATTTTTCCAAGCGGCCATGAATCTCGGCAGTCAGCTCAACCTGTATTCCCTGGTCGCTGGCCTCTATACCATGGGTTGTGCCATTATTAAGAGCAATCCAGTCAGGGAAAATACCATGGGCATTGAGGCCCTGAATAAGAAAGAGAGCCTCTTCCACCGTTGAAAGGCCTTCTTTCCCCTTGATTTCACCGACCTCTGTTTCCAGGGCGGCCCACTTGGGAACGCAGGGATTTAAGGCGATACTGGCAAGAAGGTTCTGATCGTCGGGTAGATGTGATGCATCAATGGCAATCGAGGTGATCCCTGCTTCAAACAGGGTCGGTATTTCAATCTTGGCAGCTGCTATGTCCCGGTCGCTTTTAATGCCGTAGTGGTCGGCATGAATGGCAACAGGAATCGTAATACCCAGTTCGTTACAGACAGCATCAACCTGCCTGGCAATGTTCCAGTAATTGACTGCACAATAGGCACTGGCCCCGCCCTCTGATTTTGCAATTTCAATGATAATGGCGCTGTTTGCTCTCTGGGCCGCTGCCAGCGCACCCCGGATAATAAAATGGTTGCGGCCGTTGGCTGCTATTGTCATGGCCTTGCCCTTTGTCAGCATGGCGCGGTCAATTACTTTGCCACTGACAATAAGAGCCTGGGAGTGGGGAAAAAGTTTAACCACATTGGGGGGTCTTCCTGTTTCGACTGCCTTCCTGAAATCAGTCCCGGAAATATGAGCCATAAATATCACTCCTTATAAATACGATGATAAACAGTTTAACAAATTGTATTCACTACGATAGTACAAAAACAAAAATATATCCGTTTGTAATACATTATTGCATTATAATTACCAAGCAATATCAAACTTCAACCCAAACTTTCATTCTTCATTTTCAGCTTCAAAACTTGCCTGCCCTCCGTCTGTCAGTTTTTTTCTGCCGAACAGCCAAACGGCAATGACACTCACTTCATACAAAACCAGGAGCGGGATTCCCATGAGCATCTGGTTTACAACATCAGGGGTCGGTGTAAGAACTGCCGCAATAATAAAATTTATCAATATTGCATATTTTCTGTTTTTGTTGAGAAAAGCGACATCAACAATACCAAGCTTTGCCAAGAAAACCATCAGTATCGGCAGTTCAAAAATAACACCGAACGCTATCAACAAGCGGAGTGACAAGGAAAAATATTCGGTGACTGTCGGCATTGGACTGAGAAAATCGGCAGAATATCCCAGCAGGAAACGAAAGGCAGGAGGGAAAACAACAAAATAACCAAATGCTGCCCCGCCAACAAAACAGAGCGATGATAGAAAGGAGAAAGGAAGCAGCAGCCTTTTTTCATGTTTATATAAGCCGGGAGCCACAAACTTCCAGACCTGCCAGAATATGACGGGACTGGCAATCAGCACGCCACAGACAAGGGCTAATTTTAGATAAAAAAAAAGGCTTCCTGGTAGGATGTGAATATCAGGTTCGTCTGGTCTGGCAACACCTTAAACAAGGGCTTAAAAAACCAGTTGCCGATCTCCTTGATAAAAGCATAGGACAGGGCAAAGCCGCCACCGGTCGCAATAAACGAATAGATAAGACAGCTTCGCAGGTCTGCCAAATGCTCTGTCAGCATCTGTTTTTGAAAATCTTCCATACTTCCAGGCCAATGGGAAAAAGAGTGAAAGGCTGATTCTTATAATTTCCTGAAACGCAGGTTACCATAAATCGACATCGCCAAAACATCAAATTGAAAATTACATAATTTTAAGCTTTTTGCCTCTGCATCCCGCAAGCAAAAGAGACTGCAAAAATGGTCCAGCATTTTTGCTGTTCAATAAAACCTTACCGCATAAATTCATAAAGCTCTTACACATTGACAACAGTGTGAGAATTTTATTAATTAAACAGATATTTCAAAGTTCGATTATTTATCACCCCCTATTTAAACTATTGGAGCAACCATGTCGTCAATCCGCAAGCAGCTTCTGGATTTTTTTGAGCAGTTTGCCGATAATGATACCCGACTCGTTAAAGAACTTCACGCTCTCATTGCCCAGCAGGGGAAAGAGGTTTATAGCTACATTTTCCAAATTCTCACCAACCTCGATTTACCCCCAGCCGAAGCTGCACAGCATTGGGAACAAATCATAGCCCATAACAAGGATCTTAATGCTGCCATGGGCCGTGAAGTAAACCTCAGAACCGCTGTTTGTGACTACTTCTGCTCAATCAATAAATCTTTGCACAACCCTAAAATCATTGAAATACACCTTTTCGAAAAAACTGCACGGTCATCAACATTTGACGCCCTGACTGGCTTATTGAACCGCAGTGCCTTTGATGAAATGCTATCCCGTGAGATCTCAAGGGCTAAACGCCATGATTCAAACCTGACCCTGCTCTTTTTGGATCTTGATGATTTTAAACGGGTAAATGACACCCTGGGCCATATGGCAGGTGACGAAGTCTTAAGAAAAGTAGCCAAGATGATCATGCTAGAAAAAAGGGCCGAAGATTTTGGAGCCCGCTACGGAGGTGAGGAGATCACAATTTTGCTGCCGCAAACCTGCAAGGCTGACGGCTGGCTTATAGGTGAAAGGATTCGCCAACGGTTGGAAGAGGCTGAAATACACTATGAAGGCCAGAACATTAAAGCCACTTTAAGCGGTGGTCTGGCGTCATTTCCTATTGATGCAAGTGATGGCTTGAGTTTGCTGAAAAATGCTGACAAGGCGATGTACAGGGCAAAAAGTTTCGGCAAGAACAATATTTCTTTTTATTCTATGAATAAAAGACGAAATATTCGCGTCGAATACACTACAGCCGTTGAAATACAGGAACTTGGCATACATGCAAAACCTGCGTTTACCGCCACAACCAAAAGTTTAAGCATTGGCGGTATTTTGCTTGAAAGCAACGAGCACTTGGAGACCGGGACTAAAATACAGATCACCATACCAGTCAGCCAGGAAAACCCGCTTCTGCTCATAGGTAATGTCGTCCGGTCAGAAAAAACCGGTGCGGGCAGCAACCATATTAGCGTTGCTTTTATTGATTCCGGCATAGTTGTCAAAAATGAGATTTCAAGTTACCTCATCAGACATCTTAAAGATACCCCGGATCATTCTGCAAAAACAATACAGCCTGCCTCGTAATTTCTCCGATCTTACCCCAAAAAAGAACTGAAAGGTGACATCGGTATATGATGCATCCCGGAGATTGTGAAGCTGACATCTAAGTGGCAATTGCGATAATCTGAAGGATTTCTCTCATAAAGAACAGATTACCTGGCTTGGTTATCTATTTTTTCATAGAGTGCTGTTGAGAGTATTTGCCCTTCTTTGATTTGGCTTGATGACATATTCGTTAGAATAAGGTTTCTATTTTTCCTTCCTAATTCATTCCCCTGTAAAGCTGCCAGATTAAACCATGAATATGCTATTGCATAATCCTGCAGGGCACTTTGGTCGGCGGCATACATAACACCTAAATTCGTTTGAGCTTCGGCAAGGCCCTGAAGCGCTGCCTTTTTGTACCAATCTAAGGCCTTTTGATCGTCTTGTGGAACTCCTTTGCCGTTATCATACATAAATCCCAAATTAAATTGTGCTAACGCAAAACCCTGCTGAGCTGCTTTTGTAAGCCATTCTAAAGCCTTTTTCGGGTCTTGAGGGACGCCTGCGCCTCCTTGGGCATACATAAGTCCCACATTAGTTTGAGCCAAAGCAAGGCCCTGCTCAGCTGCTTTTAAGTACCAATATAAAGCCTTTTCATAGTCTTGGAGGACACCCTCGCCGACATTATACATAACACCTAAATTAATTTGCGCTTCAGCAAGGCCCTGCTCAGCTGCTTTTAAGTACCAATCTAACGCCTTTTCATAATCTTGAGAGACACCTTCGCCGTTATCATACATAAATCCCAAATTAAATTGCGCCAAAGCAAAACCCTGATCAGCTGCTTTTGTAAGCCAATAAGCAGCTTGTTTGTAATTTTGCGGCATACCTTCACCGTTAAGATACATAAATCCCAAAACCCATTGGGCATTAACATCACCCTGTTCAGCCAGTATTATAAATAATGAATTATCTGCATCTGTAGATTCACTTCTTACTTGTTGCGTCAAACAAATAGAGATGAAAAACATGACAAGAAATATTGCTAACACTCTCTGCATCAAATTCATAATGACTCCTTTCCCGAAAAATATCAGACGCTTCTCCTCTACCTGTAATGCACATAAATATATTTATGCACACAAATCTATTGTACCTTGGTACTAGATCATTGTTTTTAAAGGGTAATATTTGCTGATCGAACTTTAAGCATGTAATCCATTATACAATTACCTCAGGGTTACAAATGGATATTTCTTGGTGAAAAATATAAAAAATCCGAATGGTTATAGAGATGATTAAGCAATTCGGACAGTCAAATCTTTACCGGCAAAGGCAGTGTTATTTACATCGTTTTATCCATACGTGTACTAAAAGCGTAATTTTTTACGAAAATATCATGCGATATGATATATAGACCTACTGTCTGACAGGGTCGATTGAGAAAGTCTACATTGCCAGGGAGCATTGAAACTGCTATCCAGCTTTCAACCGGTCCATAATGTAGCAAGAAAAAAACATGTTAAACTTTCTCCTCCCATAAATGATAAACACCGATAGGCAAAAATCAGTTTTTACAGAGGCCAGAGCATGGGTAATACTTTAAGGATAGGTGATAAGGCTTTGCTGCGTAAAGCGTTCACTGAAGATGAGGTTTTCCAATTTGCCAATATTTCAGCAGACAAGAATCCGCTTCACCTGGATAAAGACTTTGGCGAGGCATCAGTTTTTGGCCAACGTATTGTGCATGGTATGTTAGTTGCCAGCCTTTTCTCAGGGCTCATCGGCATGGAACTGCCCGGCGAGGGAAGCATATACCTTGGGCAGAGCCTCACCTTTAAGGCTCCAGTTGCTATTGATGAGCAGGTCACTGCCTCTGTTGAAATAATAAATATCCGGGAAGACAAACCCATTGTTACATTACGAACAGTCTGTATTAATTCTGAGGGTAGTGTTGTTATCGAGGGTGAAGCTGTTGTAAAAGTTCCGTTGTGCGCGGGATATAAAAACTAGGCAGGTGGCGGGAAAATGTTATTTCTCGTCATGATTCCGCGATAATGTGCAATATAAACCAAGTAAATGTGAGGCTTCTATGAAGGAGTCAGCTCTTTTGCTGTTTGTTTTGATTATAGTAAGTGGATGTGCCGCACCCTCAGGCTTTGTTCAGATTGACCCTGATACATTCATGGTCTCGCGCGATACCCCGGGTTCACCATTTAATTCTCAGCTGCAGCCCCCAATTCGGCTTGATACGTTTGCGGTCCGGTAACGTGAATTCCGTTTCAGCCCCCACCCATATTGGCCGCTGAATGCCTGCCATCTCCTGCAGACGAAAACCCACCCGGGTGTTTACCCCGAAAATCCGGCTCAATTCTTCGCTGACCACCCCAAGAGGGTCAGTTATCAGCAGCACAGCCTTGTCCTGCCAGAAAAGTCGGCCCTTGGCCCTGATCCGTTTCCGGATCGGAACAAACAGATATTCTCCAAGCAGGTAACCTGCAACCGGCGTCACGATCAAATCCTGATAGGAAACCGGTTCGAACAGCGCTTCCGGCCCAAATTCGTAGATCGTGGACAGAAGGAAAGAGTACCAGAAGGAATGCGATCGGTTAAAGCCACGCTCCCGACCACGGATATAATACGTGGCGCCCCAATAGGGATGCAGGATGTAATTGACCCACCATTCGTCAGCGTCCCACACGGGATTTTTTACGTTCTCCACCCATTTGTTGAGGCTGTAGCTGTCCTTGTCCTCCTGGGTCCAGCCAGAGATGCTTTCTGGCGCCACATACAAAATTGCTATGATTGCGAACTGCAGGCCAATAAAGTAGCTAGTGTCCATTTTGATGCCGAGCCAATCAGGACTTTCTGCCGGGGGCCCCTCCCAGGGATACCCCCTGTCGGATAGACTTGCTCCCGAATGAGGTACTTCAGAATACGTAAGCATACTGAGCGAAAAAGGCTGGTGTCCACTTCCCGCTACTTCTGCAATCTGATCAAAAGTCGCCATCAAGGTATGAGGTGGACTTTCATAACCGTCTGCTGCCAGCGCCGGCAACCCATTAACAGGATTGACCGTTATGGCAAGAAGAACACAGAAACGGCTCAAATAATTGCAGATGACTCTCATGGGAAAAATAGACATTGCAAACGGTCCCAGCTTACCCTCAGCCCGATGTAGTCGGGGCAAATCTAAACAATCAGTCATTAAAAACAAAAAAAAGGAATCCAACCAGATCGGCTGAATCCTATGCTATCATTGGTGCCCGGGATGAGAATCGAACTCGTACAGGGATGAACCCCGAGGGATTTTAAGTCTTATTCAACCTATAAACACTAACAAACAACCCGCAAAAAGATACAACAATAACAAAGAAACACAAATAGAAAATTGTCTATTCCTATTTGTTATTCTCTATTATTTTATCTCATTGTGGTAGCAAAATGGTAGCAACTTGCTGAAGGATGAACAGCTTGGCTTGGAAGGGAAAGCCAGCCTAAAATTCAACATATCCACCGTACATCTTGACAATTTAAGAACCATTCATAACTTTCAATTGATAGACATTGATAGTCGCTAATGCCCTGCATATGAAATGAAAAATCCTTGATGAAACAGGGGGCTATGGATAAGTCTTTTCTACACATGTAGGAAAGCCACACTTGCCGCAGTTGGTCTTGGGCAGAAATTTTAATATGGTAAATGGCTGCGGTCTCGGTGCTGCTTCGTAACTCGGGGTGATCTCATCCCGCTTCTCCCAGGCATCGTTAATCTCCCGTTTGAGCCATTGCAGGATTTTTTCTGCTTCTTCAGCATCTCTATTTGCATTGATGGCAATGTGGTCGGCGTGGACCGAGATCAATTTGCCCTGGCTGCGGAAGGTAACCGAAGGCGGATCCTTGATACAAGTATAGCCGCCCAGTACCGCATTGAGATAGGGAATCGCCTCGCCGATGTTTTCGTTGAGTCGGGCGATGCAGTGCACCGTCTGTGACTCCGGCCTGCATTCGGCCCTGGTTATTTCCTTTGTCCATCCATTAAGAAGCATTAGGGTTCACAGCTGACATGGCAGACTCCTGTGGGTGTCTTTTGGGCAAACGGAAAGTATTTTTTCTTAAACCAGATGGCGACAGTGACTAGGGAAATCAGCACCGGCACTTCAACAAGAGGCCCGATAACCGCGGCAAAAGCCTGGCCGGAATCAATGCCGAACACGGCAATGGCAACCGCAATGGCCAGTTCAAAGTTATTGGAGGCAGCGGTAAAACTTAACGTCGTGGCCTGCTCATAGGTGGCGCCGACTTTATGGGACATATAAAAAGACACAAGGAACATGACCAGGAAGTAGATAATCAAGGGGATGGCAATCCTGATGACATCAAGAGGCAATTGGACAATGTATTCGCCTTTCAGGGAAAACATGACGAGGATGGTGAACAAAAGAAAGACAAGGGTCAATGGGCTGAGTTTGGGAAGCAACTTGGTTTGGTACCATTCTTCCCCTTTTGTTTTAAGCCCGATTAACCTGGTAAGCATGCCGGCGATAAAGGGAATGCCAAGATAGATAAAAACGCTTTCCGCTATCTGGCCCATGGAGATATCGACCACCGCACCTTCCAGGCCTATCCAGCCGGGCACGATTGTAATGAAAATCCAGGCGTACAATGAAAAGAAAAGCACCTGAAATATTGAATTAAAAGCAACCAACCCGGCACAATACTCGGTATCGCCTTCAGCCAGGTCGTTCCATACTATCACCATGGCAATACAGCGGGCCAGGCCGATGAGGATGAGGCCGACCATGTATTCATGATAACCGGACAGAAATGTCACGGCCAGTCCGAACATCAGAATTGGGCCAATGATCCAGTTCTGAATGAGAGAAAGAGTAAGAATTTTGACATTCCTGAAAACCTCATGCAGCTTCTCGTAGCGCACCTTGGCCAGCGGTGGGTACATCATGAGGATAAGGCCGACGGCAATGGGAATGTTGGTTGTCCCTACCTGGAAGGTATTGATGATGTCTCGGATGCCAGGATAAAGCCAGCCGCCCATGACTCCAACAAACATGGCCAAAAAAATCCATAATGTTAAAAAGCGGTCAAGAAATGAGAGTTTTTTTTGTGTGCCAGTCATGATGATCTCCCGCAGATTTCAGTAAACTCTTAGGCGCAGCTTTTCTTATTTTTTATTGTAAAATACTCCTTCAACCGGCGCTGGTCTTCCGCAGTCTGGTCAAGTTCAAATAACATTGCTCCCAACAGATCGAATATGGTTGCAGCATGTTCTATCCTTTCCCTGTTTACCTTGTAATACATCCAGATCCCCTGGCGTCTGTCATCTACAAGTCCTGCGTTGCGCAGATAAGAAAGATGCCTTGAAATAGTTGATTGCGGCATTTCGAGTGCCGCCATGATATCACATACACAGAGTTCTTGGTCATTCACCAGAAGAGCCATGATCCTCAGCCTGGTTTCATCGCCTAAAGCCTTAAATATTTGCGCTGTCGCTTTCATGCATACCATTATATCCGCATAAGCAGATATATCAATGATAAATATGTTCCACCGTTGGTTTTGGCTCTATTCGTTACTATATTTTAATAAAAGGTTATGAACATTATGAGAAAATCGTTTTTCCTGTTTTTAATACTAACGGCAATCCACTTTGTGCCTGTTGTCTCTTGTGGTGCGCCAGAAGTACAAAGTGCCAGGGATACCGGGGACCAGGAACAGTTGCATCAATACTCGAAAAAAGAAATTTCACTTCTGCGCTCTCTCTGGGTAGGTTCTCTGCCATCATTACCAAAAGATCCATCAAATAATTTTGCGGATAATCCTCTGGCTGTTCAATTAGGCAAGAAGCTTTTTTCAGATACCCGTTTCAGTGCAAACAGTAAAATATCCTGCGCGACCTGCCACAAAGCCGAGATAGCTTTCTCGGACAACAAACCACTTGCAGAAGGCATAGGAACCTCGACTCGGAGGAATATGCCAATCATAGGCCCGGCTTATTTCAAGTGGTTTTTCTGGGATGGCAGGGCCGATAGTTTATGGTCACAGGCCTTGGGACCGTTTGAAAATCCCGTCGAGCATGGCATCACGAGATGTAAGGTCGTATTACTGGTAATAGACCACTACCGCCAGGAGTATGAGGAGATTTTCGGGCCTTTACCTGACTTGTCTCTACAAAATTGTCCAGAGAAAGCCTCGCCTCTTCTTGATGACCCAGTTTCCCAAAAATTGTGGGATGATATGAAGCCAGAAGATAGGGAATCAGTCAATCGTATCTTTTCCAACATTGGAAAGGCAATAGCTGCCTTTGAAAGGTTAATACTGCCAACTCCCTCACGCTTTGATCAATACGTTGAAGGCTTACTCCAAGGAGATCCTGAAAAAATAAAGAACATTCTAAGTCCAGAGGAAATTGAAGGTATGCGTCTGTTTATCGGCACGGGGAATTGTACCAAATGTCATAGTGGTCCTTTATTCGCAGACGATAACTTTCACAACCTTCAGATTCCCAAGAGGAGAGAAATCCCATATGATAGAGGCAGAGCAGATGGCATTGAAAAAATCCTTGCTGATGAATTTAACTGCTATGGGAAGTATAGCGATGCTAAATCGGAGGAATGTGTTGCCTTAAACACAATGGATTCAGACACAGAAAAATATCGCGGTGCATTCAAGACCCCTATACTGAGAAATGTTGCTGAGAGGGCGCCATACATGCATGCTGGACAATTCAAAACTATTGCCAAGGTCATGGCTTTTTACCAATATCCTTTTGATTTTAACCTGATGTCTGAGTTCGGGCACTCCACTCTTTCTGACAAAGAGTTGGAACATATTGAGGCATTTCTGCAGACACTGAGCAGCCCTTTAAGTTCTCCATAATAGTCTTTACAGGAAAGGTATAACGATAAAGTAACAGCCAAGCCCAACAATAACGACACCTGCGGATTTCCTCATAATCAGCAGCCCTTTCTGCCACGCGAGGTTATGGATAACCTCCATAACACGGGCACTGAAAATGCCGGCAGCTACCAGAGGAAGACAATGGCCGGCTCCAAAAAGCACCAGCATAAAAAAGCCATAGACTATTGCATCCTGGAGCGTAATGATACCTAGAATGGGTGCAATAAAGCCGAAGGTACAAACACCGGAAAGAAAACCATAGGCCAGCCCGAGAAGAAAAGAACCGGGAAGCCCTTTTACCTGAAACCGCTGCATGACTCCACCTGTCGTTGAGCAGACTGCAGGCCGCAAGAAAGTGTACCCCACCCAAACAAGCAACAGGCCGACACCAATCTGCCAGTAAGGGCCGATGTCGCCAAGCATCCTGCCTAGCAGTGCACATACAGTGCCAATAATTACAATTGACAAGAATAGCCCTGTAGCAAAAAGAACGGCATAACCTGCTGCAATTCTGGGGGGCATTATCCTGTGCTGGCCGGCCACATAGGCAATCAGCAACGGAATGGAGGCCATGTGGCAGGGGCTTAAGAGGACACTGACCATGCCCCACAGGAATGCTGCCGGCATAGCTAAGGCAGGTCCGGCTCGCAGCCAGTTGGTCACGCCTATAAGTATCTCGTCCAAAACAGTTTATTCCGCTATGAGAGCATCAAGTTTTTCCTTGATCGAATCCTTGTCGAAAAAACCGATATGACGATAGACCTCTTGCCCCTGTTTGTTGTAGAAAATCTGGGTTGGTATGGTAACCACCCTAAATGCCTTCGACATGTCTCGGTTCTCCCATACATCTATAAAAATGACCGCGGCCCGCCCCTTGTATTCTTTTTCCAGCTCCTCCAGAATAGGTGCCATTAACTTGCACGGGATACAGGTCTTTGCCCCAAGATCAACCATGGTCACGGTATTTTTTGCCGGAATATCGGGCACGATTTCCGTAGTCCCTGTCTTCCCCGTTCCTGGAATTGCGACGGAAAAAAGCATTAAAACCAGCAACAATGCTAAACTTTTCATATGAGTTCCTCACGCAGCCACTCTTCAACCCGAGCTCGGGACGGCAGACGGCCGGCGCATTTCAATCTATTGTTGATTACCAGAGCGGGCGTCTGCATGACCCCGAAACGGCCGATCTCGTCCAGGTCGTGCACCTGGAAAACATCGGCGGCAATGCCAAAGTCGCTCATGATCTCGATGACCAGTTTCTGTAGACTGTTGCAGGAAACGCAACCGGGTCCAAGAATACGTATGACAAGGTCCCCGCTTTGCTTTCCGCCGGTACCGCGTAAAAGTTCAATCTCATCGGCAATAGCCTGAAGATAGGTCTCCGTAGCGCCAGTCGGAATATAGTTGCGTGCGGAGATATCCTCAAGTATCCGTCTTGCCGCCTCTTCACTGCTCAAAGACAGATTCCGGCCAATACGGTTTAAAGCAATGTCAAGGCCGACCAGGCCTATACTTATCCTGCCAACCTTAAGCGTACGCGGCAGCGGACCATCCATCATTTGAGCCACTCAAGTACTTCTTTTCTGGTTGGCACCTTACCAACACACTTAATCTGACCGTCAATGACCACAGCAGGGGTTGAGAAAACCCCCAGCTTGGCAATTTCAGCAAAATCTTCAACCTTTGTCACTGTTGCCTGGAATCCTGTTTCATTCACCGTTTTACTGACCAACCGTTCAGCTTCCGTGCATTTAGAGCAGCCGGGGCCGCATATCTTGATTTCCATGATTCGTCTCCATAATTTTTGTTCAGATGCTAAATAACAAGGTTGAATAGATAGCCAACCAGCAGAATGCCGCTGCCCACCACACCAATAAATACCCCAATAAGCCTTGGTTTAAGTACTTTTCTCAGGATGATCATCTCAGGCAAGGATAGGGCAATGACGCTCATCATAAAGGCCAGCACCGTGCCCAATGCCGCTCCCTTTTCCAGTAATGCATGGATCACCGGTACAATGCCGGCGGCATTGGAGTACATGGGAATACCGATAAAAACGGCAGCCGGAACGGACCACCAGGCGTCTTTGCCCATAATCGATGCCATAAATCCCTCCGGCACATAGCCATGAATCACGGCGCCTACTGCGATTCCCGCAACAACATAAATCCAGACCTTACCGACGATATCCTTTACCGCTTGCCAACCATGCATAAAACGATCATTCCAGGACAAGGTATCTCCCGGAACATCATCAGCATTAGTCCGTATTTCAAGGACCCAATCCTCTATATGGTTTTCCAATCCGAGCCGTCCAATGATCCATCCTGCGACAATGGCAACCAGCAAACCGGTGACAAGATAAAGAACAGCCACTTTCCAACCCAGCAGTCCGTATAGGAGTACCAGGGCTATTTCATTGACCATTGGTGCGGCGATCAGGAATGAAAAAGTCACGCCCAACGGCACACCGGCGGTGACAAAACCTATAAAGAGCGGAACTGCCGAGCAAGAACAGAAAGGCGTCACAATACCTAGGTGGGCGGCCAGCACGTTGCCTACCGATTCCCGTTTTTCTGCCAGTATTTTTCGTGTTCTTTCAGGGGTAAAAAAGGAGCGGATGACACCAACGCCATAAACAACGAGGGTGAGCAGCATGAGGACCTTGGGAGTATCATAGACAAAAAACTGGATAGATCCTCCAAGATGGCTGCCCTTTTCAAAATCAAGCACCGAGTATGTGAAAAAATGAGAGAAGGGTAGAAGCTGCTTGTAAATGACAAACCAGGATATGAGTATGGCCCCAGCTGACAAAAACTTACGCCATCGGGGTGCTGATTCTGTAGATGTTTTTTCCTTTATGTTGTCAGCACAGCATGAAGGAGGGGCATTTTCACTTGGTTCCATTACTATCTCCTTAACCACACCGTCCGGTTAATTCGCAACGGTCCAATGTGCGGGCCAGCAGTGCCGTATTTTTTATTTCCCGGTCATCATCCAGCCAGTCTCCTAATATTTCAAGCATATGTTTGGCATATGAAGTTTCCGGTTTTTTGGGCAGGCTGTAATTTACCCACATGCCGTCCTTGCGGCTTTCAACCAGACCAGCCTCCTCAAGAATTTTCAAATGCTTTGACACTGATGGCTGGGCCATTTTCAGGGCCGCCTGCATCTCGCATACGCACATTTCCTTTAGCGCAAGCATTTTTACGATCTTGGTCCGATTGCCATCTGACAATGCCTTCATTACCTTTAAATATTCCTTCAGCAAAACAATGCCTCCATAATTTATGCCGTAAAGCTATATTCCAATATGGCTATATAACAGCAGGTTGAATCTCCTGTCAAGCAAAATGCTGCCATTTTTATCTGATGTGCATTTTCTTTAACAGATAATGCGATATCTATTAATTATGAAAATGAGGCAGGAAATTGATGGTGGAAAATAGGCGTTGCTGCACTTGTTTATGCTAATAAAAAGTTAAGATATCTTGCCACAATATTGAATCTAAAATGAAAAATTACCAGTTAAGATGTGCACTGGCAATGTTAATTTCCTTGGATGGCCTGCTACCCTTTGTTCATAGCAGACAGTGTTAAGTATAATTTGATACCTCATGACATCAGGAATTAATTCTCCACGCTTAGCCTTATTTTTTAACTGGTTTTCTATTACTTCGTCCCCTTTTCTCCAGTTCATAATTTATGGAGATTTTTAACGATTCTACACTACAGGCATTCAGGGTGTGTTTGAAATGAGAGGTTGATACTATTTCAGTGGCTTTATACATCCACCCAGGGGTTTCAGTTATCATAAATCCTTTGTATTCTTCAGGTTCCATAATACTACTCCGATAATATCTAGAATAACAAATCCCACACCACCTGTTATGGGTGAGTGAGCATATAGCTTTTCCCAATACAAATATTATTGTTTTTGCGTTACTATTTTACAATATAAGCACAGTTGCAGTTTTATCTACAGTAATATTTATCTTGTAACGGATTATGCCACAATGTGGTAGTTATGGGGAGTGACAATAAAGTCAAGATTTCTTGCCAACATCTTCAGTTTTGTCATACAAAATATGACTCAACATGTACACTGAACACCTTGACACTTTAGGAATGATTCATGAGTGTAAATTGATAGCAGATATTTACAATAGCTAATGCCCTTCATATGAAATGAAAACCCTCAAAAAAACAGGGGCATTGGATAGGTCTTTTCTGCTTGACACTGTCAGACA
>Ga0210119_1000021_pt1 | contig 34142 bp, 30 predicted proteins | sample China_Bullhead_C_2_FD_184859 | JGI IMG/M metagenome (GOLD analysis project Ga0210119, IMG submission 184859) | Wetland microbial communities from San Francisco Bay, California, USA, that impact long-term carbon sequestration -... | ecosystem: Environmental > Aquatic > Marine > Wetlands ... | reverse complement strand
CAGATGGACTTTTTACGAAGCCGGCAATTATTGAGGTGTGTTTATGTCCCTATCGCGACGAAAGTTTCTCGGCTGGTTAACCGCTGCAGGGTTGAGTGGCAGTGCGTTTGGCAAGGTAGCTCATGCTGCCACCACCAAACACTTTGAGGGTCATCCTGACAGCCTCGGGGTGCTGTATGACAATACCAAGTGCATAGGGTGCCGAACCTGTGAGGCGGCTTGCAACAAAGTTAATGACTTACCTCCGCCAGACCGCCCGTTTGATGACCTTGCAGTCTTGGATAACAAAAGAAGGACTGATCCAAAGAAATATATGGTCATAAACAAGTATGATGGCAGCGTGAATGTCGAGACCCCATTGTTTGCCAGAACAGGTTGCAATCACTGCTTGGAGCCTGCCTGCGCCTCGTCATGCTTTGTTAGGGCATACACCAAGACAGAATCGGGCGCAGTTACTTACGATTCGTCTGTCTGTGTGGGCTGCAGGTATTGCATGCTCGCCTGCCCATTCAACATTCCTACCTTCGAGTATGATATAGCCCTCACCCCGCGGATAAGGAAGTGCACCATGTGCTATGACACCCGCCTCGTCAAGGGCGAGCTCCCAGGATGCGTAGAAGCTTGCCCCACAGAATCTTTCACTTTCGGTAAACGCACCGACTTGCTCAATATAGCCCGCGAGCGCATGAGAAGATTCCCTGGCCGCTATCTGGACCATATCTATGGCGAGAACGAGATGGGAGGAACAAGCTGGCTGTATCTATCAGGAGTCCCCTTCAAGAAAATAGGAATGCGTGAAGACCTGGGGATTACACCTGCTCCTCAATTCACCTCCAGTGCCCTGGCCGCGGTCCCGATGGTGGTGGGAACCTGGCCGCTGCTGCTGATGGGCATTTATGCAGTGTCCAAAAGGAAAGATAAGATCGCCAAGGAGGAGAAAGAGCAGGCCCTTGCTGAAGTCACCGCACAAGTAAAAGCAGAGGCTGATCAGAAGGTTTCTGAGGCCTGGGAAAAGGCTGCCCAAGAGAAAGAAAAAGCCATAGAAGCAGCGGTGAAGCAAGCTTTGGAAGCAGCTGCCGACGTCGAAACCGAGGAGAATTCCTAATGTCCCAAGAAGCGACTACAACCGAAAAAACACTCATCAGCCCCTTCAATATTATTGCCGGCATAATTGTGCTGATAGGATTGTACCTCACTGTTCGCCGGTTTACCGGAGGCTTGGGAGCGGTAACCAATCTTTCCGATAATAATGCCTGGGGTATATGGATCGGCTTTGACCTCCTGACAGGAGTGGCTCTGGCCGCCGGAGGCTATGTCACTGCCGCGGCCGTTTATATCTTTGGCATGAAAAAGTACCATTCTGCGTTACGTCCCGCTGTGCTCACCGGGTTTTTGGGCTACGCGCTTGTGGTCCTGGCCCTTCATTATGATGTGGGCAGACCCTGGCGACTGCCTTATCCGTTTGTGGTGCAGGCAGGAACATCGTCGGTACTGTTCGAAGTAGGTGCTTGTGTCGCTCTCTATCTCACCGTTCTCTTTCTGGAATTCTCGCCGGCAGCGCTAGAATGGCTCGGCTTGAAGAAAGCACGGAACCTCGCGGTCAAATTCACCTTGGTTCTGGTGGTATTCGGCATAATACTTTCCACTCTGCACCAATCGTCACTGGGAGCACTTTTCCTCATTGCCCCTTCCAAGGTCCACCCTCTCTGGTATTCATCCTTTATACCCGTCTACTTTTTTGTCTCGAGCATTATTGCCGGATTGTCTATGGTGATATTCGAATCCACGCTTTCCTACCGTTTTTTCGCCGACAAAATGGATGAAGCCCACCTGAGGGAGAAAGACGACATAGCTTTAGGGTTTGGCAAAGCCGCTGCCTTTGTCATAGCGGGTTATATCGCCATCCAACTGCTGGGGATTGGAGCGGACGATGAATGGCGACTGCTCGGTACAGGTTACGGACTCTGGTATCTGGTGGAGCTTTTCGGATTTTTCGGCGTTGCCTGCCTGGGCTTTGCCATTGGGGCTCGGGAGAAGAAGGTTCAACTGATCAGATGGACCTCCGCCTGGGCCGTGCTTGCTGTGATAGTAAACCGCTTCAACGTGTCACTGGTTGCTTTCAACTACCACCTTCCCGCCAGTGACCGCTATTTTCCCAGCTGGATGGAAATCGGAATTTCAGTCTTTCTGGTTACTCTGGGTCTTATCACCTTTCGATTCATTGTGAGCAGGATGCCCATCTTGTATGAGCATCCTGAATACGAGGATGTGCACTAGTAAACAATCCGGGCCCTAAGGGGCTCTGTTCTGCCCCTAGAGGGGTGGAGATAAATGAAATTGGAAGAGTGGAATAATGGAAGGATGGAGCCTGGCGATTTCAGATTTAAGATTGAAGAGCTCAATACCTCGCGGCGGTGTCGGATGTCAGGTGTCAATGTTGAGGATTCAGGTGTCAGGTGTCGGGTGTCAGGGAAAAAAACAAAAAAACTGAAACGTGTTGGAGCGAAGCGGAAATCCCGTCTGAAGCGAAGCGGCAGCGGGAAACACTGAAACCTTAGTCATTGTGATCTGTTATTTGTAATTTTCAGTCACTGGTTGAACGGGGGCTTAAAAAGTATGGACACCGTATTTTATACGTTACAGGATTTTCTCACGCACACGAAAGCTGTCATTTACATACTGATAGTATTAACCCTGCTTGCGCTGGCTGGATTCTGGAGCTTCCTCACTGCAAGGGATGAGGATTAAGAACCGAGAATAGGGTCTTGATCTTCCCCGAGGTTGCTTGAATCGTTATAATTGTTGCCCCAGCCCGCAGCAGTGGCATGTAGTAGAAATATTCCAGTAAATTGCTGAAGTTTTAACTGAGTTGAGGGGTGTAAAATGTACCAGTTTCTAACAGGTCCGCTTCTGTGGCTGTCATTTCTCATCTTCTTCATTGGCTTGATAGTGCGTGTGGTCTGGTATGTCAGGGGCCTCAATTGGCAAATGGATAGGGTTCCCTACACCAAGCACGTTTCCCACGGAGTCAAGGGCGCTTTGAGGTCGATTTTTTTCTGGCTCCTTCCCTTTGGCACTCGAAGGTGGAAGACCAGGCCAGCCATGACTATACTCTTTTTCGTCTTTCACATTGGTATCGTGATTACACCTATTTTTCTGCTGGCCCACAATATTATTCTTAGAGAAAGGTGGGGAATAAGCTGGGCCACACTCCCCGGCCCTGTTGCCGACATTTTAACAATCGGGGTCCTTGTCTCTGCCCTATTCTTGGTGCTGCGACGTGTTGCCTTCTCAGAGGTCAGGATACTTACCTCAGCTTATGACTATCTGCTTCTGGCCATCACCGTAGCACCATTTTTCACCGGCTTTCTTGCCAGTCTGAAGGTAGCAGACTACCCGTTCTGGCTCTACGCTCACATCATCAGCGCTGAAATTATGCTGATAGCCATACCTCTCACCAAACTGTCCCACATCGTCCTTTTCTTCATGTCAAGGGGTCAACTTGGCATGGATTACGGTATTAAACGAGGCGGGATGAAAGGAAGGGGTTTAGCCTGGTAATCATTGCTCAAGCTTTGAGCTATTAGGAGGAACAGAAGATGCCCGAAGGATCACTTTGCAATAAGACACCAGTAGATACCATGGAACAACTCCAAGCCCTCTTGAGTGACCGGCGTGGGGTAACTTACTACCAAGAAATGGATCAACTGGATGTGAATAAAGAGGCCCTGGCCACAGCAATCCAGAATACCTGCAAATCCCGTATACGCACCTGGCTGGAGATCTGCGCTCACTGCGGCCTGTGCGCCGATGCCTGCCCATATTATCTCGTCAACGACAAGGATCCCAAACAGGTTCCAGCCTACAAGATACAATCCACTCTCGGGGAAATAGTTAAGCGTAAAGGTGAGGTGGACAATGATTTCATGCAGTACGTTATGGACACCGCCTGGTCCAAGTGCACTTGCTGCAACCGCTGCGGCATGTACTGCCCCTTTGGCATTGACATGGGGGTTATGTTCGGATATGTGCGAGGTCTTTGCTTTGCCCAGGGCTTTGTACCTTGGGAATTGAAGATCGGCTCCGGCATGCACCGGATATTCCGGGCCCAGATGGACGTTACCCAGGAAGACTGGATTGAGACCTGCAAGTGGATGGAAGAGGAGCAGGAAGATGATTGGCCGGGACTAAAAATCCCCATAGACGTGGAAAATGCAGACCTGCTCTACACTGTCAATGCCAGGGAAGTGAAACACTATCCGGAAGATCTTGCCGAGGCTGCCATCCTCTTTCATATTGCCGGTGAAAATTGGACCGTTGCCAGTGAGGGTTGGGAGGCAACAAGCCTCTCCATGTTTGCCGGGGACTGGGCTGCCTGCAAAATGCAAGTGGAGACCGTCTATGATTCCATGAAAAGGTTGAAGCCAAAACGGATGATTACCACCGAATGCGGCCACCTGTACAGGGCTACGGTTCTGGAGGGACCCTACTGGGCCGGCTATGAAAGTGGACAGCCCCCGGTGGAATGCATCCACTATGTCGAATGGGTTGCCGAAGCCCTGAGGACTGGAAAGCTCAAAATAGATCCTGCCAAAAAGATCAAAGAACCTGTAACCTACCAAGATTCTTGCAATTACATCAGGAACGGAGGGTTAGGTGACATTGCCAGGGAAATCATTAGCTATGTTGCCGAGGATTTCAGAGAAATGTCACCCTGCCGTGAACACAATTTCTGTTGCGGTGGTGGTGGCGGCCTTAACGGTATAGGGAGGTATCGACCTCAGCGAGATAAAGGCCTTGAGATAAAGCGGGACCAGATCCTGGCCACCGAGGCAAAAATTGTAATTGCACCCTGTCACAACTGTTGGGATGCAATCAGGGACCTGGAAGAAGTTTTTCATATTGACATTAGTTGGACATTCTTAAAGCCCCTTCTGCTGAGCATGGTTGAAGTACCTGAACATTTGAAACCCGCGGAGGATTAAGAGATTAGCAGGGGAAAGAAGATTTTCGATTTTACCTATGAACAGTCTTCTCCACGGTATTGAGGCTGGCCGTCGTTCCGCTAAAGGCTCCAACATACGGTATTTGCACCATCCGGCTCCCCTTCCGATAACTCCCCTTGCGCTTGACGTATAGACGCAATAGTTCTACAAAGAAATTAAGGGGGTTAAATCGCGGCGATCCGGATTGAAAAGGGGTTTATGAATACCGTTACCCTGAAAAGAGATGGCTCGATCCTTAGTGACGGGAAAACCGTAGAAACCGACCCTCTGGTGTGTCTCAGCTATCAGGTGGACCTTAATGATGACTATATACTGCGGAGCTTCTTTCGAATGCTCGAGAAGCACTCTTTACTTGCAAAGTTGAATGTGTTTTTCCCATCATATATGGAACAGTACCTGGCATGTCCAGATGACAACTGCAAGACTGGAAATATAGACCATCTTGAGCTTAGAAAAACTGTCGAGATGATCGGCTTTCCGGGTCAGCCACGGCTGGAAATATACAACTCTTTCCAGGGTATTCGTGGAGATAAAACGTGTGAAATAAGGACTCTCCAGTTCGACAGTCTACTGGACATTCCGGTCAAGCTTGGCAAACTTAAACACATAGTGTTTGGAGACAAGGTGGATATATTTGAGTTTGACACTGTGTTCACTTTGTTCGAATTCATTGAAGGGATTGCCTGGGAACTCAGTTTTCATGTCGCGCCAACGGAGTGTGCCCTCAGGAGGTGACATTATGTTTGACAAGATTTTGTTTGCCACAACGGCTTCGCCCATATGCAAAGATGCGGCCGATGTGGCTTTCGATCTGGCCAAGAAGTACAACTCACAACTCACTGTATTTCATGTGTTTGGCCTTCCCACCCACGGTTTCAGCCAATTCGCAGTAGACCTTAAAACGGGTGAGACCGAGGTGCATGACGACGACTGGGTTGAACGGGTAACGGCAGAGATGAAGACTACCTTTGCCGACAACTTGGCAGAAGCTGAAAACTGTGTGGTGGAAGCCGTTGTGGGGGCACCCCACCGGGAGATCTTGAGGGCAGCGCGTGAAAAAGACATAGACCTGATTGTAATGGGCTCCCACACCAGGCAAGAGGACACGGGTGCTACCCGCTTCAGGACTGTGGTTGGTAATACCATGCAAAAGGTTGCCAAGGCAGCCCGGTGTCCCGTCCTTATAGTAAGCAGACCATGTCAGACCTGCTGGTGGTATTTTTCTAATATCGTATTCGGCACCGATTTTTCCAAAGCGGCACAGTCAGCCTTCAAGTTTGCCCTCCAAACTGCAAAACAGATCGGTTGCAAGCTTTATCTCTTTCATGCCTGCGACATTGGTCCGACGGACCCTGGGAAAGTTCGGACCCAGGCAGATATTGAAGAGAAGGTCACAGAAGCACGAAAAAAGATGGAGGAGCTTTATCTTCCCGAAATGGAGGGGTTTGATAATTACGAGATCGAGGTTTGGGAGGGAACACCATATGTTGAAATCCTAAAGTATGCACGCGACAAGCAGGCAGATCTTGTTGTAATGGCTCACCATACCAGGGAAATAGATCCAGAAAAGGCAGTGCTGGGCAGCACGGTGGAGCAGGTGGTTCTCCGTTCAGCCTGCCCGGTGGCAAGCGTAAATCGTCCCGATAAAGTGGCCGCCAGCTAATACTATATAGTTCGTGACTGGTTGCATCTGCAGCTTCCTTGGAGCCCCGATTTGAAAGAGAAAAACATCCTGGTGGTTGAAGATGATCTGCATATGAGGATTTTCATAACCACCGTGCTTGAGACCAGCGGCTACAATGCTACAGCTAGCAAAGATGGACAAGACGGTATTCGAAAGGTAAAGGAGGACCGCCCTGACCTCATCATTCTGGATGTGATGATGCCCGAGGAAGGCGGAGTCTCCATGTACCGCCAGCTCAAGACAGATAACCAGCTTAAAGATATTCCAGTGGTGATGCTTTCCGGGGTTGAGAGCAAGACTTTTCTTCATTCTTTAAAGATGATGAGTATAGGGCTCCGGGATCCCCTGCCCGATCCGGAGGCCTACGTGGAAAAGCCTCTCAAGGCTGAAGAATTGCTCAATATAGTCCAAAAACTCCTTGCGGGCGAACCGTTGCCAGAGTAAGCTATTCTGATTGATCGAGCCCAAGCCGTCTATTAACTTGAAAGTTGAAGTGGAGGTGCCCTATGGCGAAAAAGATCCTAGTCGTGGACGATGATCCCAATGTTGTTTACTACCTTGTGGGTTTGTTCCATGACAACGGCTATGAGACTTGTGCCGCCCATAACGCCCCTGAAGCATTTGAGGTATTGCAGAAGGAAAAGCCGGACTTAATAACGCTCGATATTGACATGCCGGAGGTGACGGGGCCGCAGTTTTACCGAAAATATACCAAGCTGGATGATCTTAAGGATGTTCCGGTGATTGTTATCAGCGGGTTGGCAAAACCCCACCTTGCAATAAAAAAAGCCGTAGCTGTTGTTGAAAAACCCTTTGATCGTGACCAGCTCTTGAAGATAGTCAAGGACACCATCGGCGAATGATCCTTTGACTAACTCGCCACTGCCAAATAGCCAGAGGGAGTATGGAGGATCTTTCCCTAGCCCGGATATTTCATGAATTACTTGCTCCGACCACGGATATGGCCGCCCTTCCTGGAGTCCTCGGGTGTCGGCCCCTGCGACGTACCGTTCAGGTACGCCTCGGAACCGACACCCTGTGGTTGCCAGGTGGCACGCCCATCTTCGTGGTCTCGCGACAGCAATTCATGAAATATCCGTGCTAGGTGGATAGGGACATCATGGCCGACAGAATATTAATAGTAGATGACGAAGAAGATATTCGCGTAGTTCTGAAAATATCCCTGTCCGACCTTGGCTACGAAGTATACACGGCAGAAAATGGCGAGGAAGCCCTCCGGATTATCGAAGAAGTTACCCCCCCCATAGTTCTCACCGACATCAGAATGCCGGTAATGGACGGCATCGAGTTGCTTCGTAAGATTAAGCAAGAAGACCCTGAGACCGAAGTGATTATGATCACCGGCCACGGGGATATGGACCTTGCCATCGAAAGCCTCAAGCATGAAGCGACTGATTTCATCACTAAACCCATCAAGGACGAAGTTCTGGAAATCGCCCTCAAACGAGCCAATGAAAGAATTACCATGAGGCGGCAGTTAAGGGAGTACACAGAACACCTGGAAGATCTCGTTCGGGAAAAGTCAGCCAAACTGGTAGAAGCTGAGCGGCTGCTTGCTGTGGGTCAGGTGGTTGAGGGCTTGTCCTCTGCCATGAAGAACATAGTGGAGGATCTCGACAGTGGGCTGACATACTTCAACGAGATGCCTTGCTTCGTTTCCATCCATAGCAGTAACAACGAGGTTGTTGGAACGAATCAGCTTTACAAAGAGCGCTTGGGAAACAAGATAGGACGCGGCAGCTGGGAGATATATGCGAGTAGTGCTGAAAGCCAGGAAAACTGTCCCGTTGCCAAAACCATTAGTACTGGAAAAGGGCAGCGAAGGAAGGAGCGAGTAAAGAGTCTCAACGGTAGTGAGCTTCCGGTAATGGTGCACACCGCTCCCATCAGAAATAGAGACGGCGAAGTGGAATTGGTCCTTGAAATGGCAGCCGACCTCACAGAAGTGAGTCGTCTTCAGGAAGATCTTCTCACCTGTCAACAGAGGTACCAGTTGCTCTTTGATGCGGCGCCTTGTTATTTCACCGTTCAGGACAGAGACCTCAAGTTGATGGCAGCCAACAAAAAATTCCTCGAGGATTTCGGTGAAAAGTTTGGTTCTTTCTGTTCCCAGGCTTATTCACATGACGGTGAACCACACCCCGAGTGTCCTGTCTGGAAGACTTTTGAAGAGGGAGAATCACAGCAGGCAGAGACGGTGGTAACTGCCAAATCCGGCGAGCAGTACAATGTTCTGATTTGGACCGCGCCCATAAAGAATGTTGCCGGAGAGGTAACCCATGTGATGGAGATGTCCACCAATATAACTCAGATACGCCAGTTGCAGGACCATCTCTCATCCTTGGGCCTTTTGATAGGTTCCATCTCTCACGGTATAAAAGGGCTGCTGACAGGTTTGGACGGCGGCATGTATCGGGTTGAATCGGGTTTCGAAAAAGAAGACCAGGAGCGCATCAAAGAAGGTTGGGAAATTGTAAGGCATATGGTTAGCCGCATCAGAAATATGTCTCTCGACCTGCTCTATTATGCCAAGGAGAGAGATCTGCAATGGGAACGAACCGATGTCCTGACCTTCGCTAATGATGTGGCCCTGACCGTTGAACCCAAGGCCTTTGGCCATAACATCGGATTTGTTCGCGACTTCGATGCTGCCGCAGGAGAATTTGAGGTGGACGGTGGGGTGCTGGCGTCAGCACTGACAAACATTCTCGAAAATGCTCTGGACGCGTGCCTAGAAGACAATTCCAAAAAAACTCATAAGATCATCTTTGGGGTAAGACAGGACAAGGATGACATAATTTTCGATGTCTCCGACAACGGCATCGGTATGGATGAAGAGACCAGAGAAAAAATGTTTACTCTTTTCTACTCCTCCAAGGGAAGCGAGGGCACAGGCCTGGGTCTCTTTATCTCAAACAAGATTATTGAGCAACATGAAGGATCTGTGCAGGTAGATTCAACTCCGGGTGACGGATCACGTTTTACTGTGAGGATGCCCAAAATACTTCCGGACGAAATTAAGACCCTCCAGAAAGACTAATCCCTTCCTTATTCAGATCAAGAAGTAAAGAATCCGGGCCCAAAGGACCTGGATTTGCGCTGCCCCCTGAGGGAACTTCAATACTCATTCCCCCTTACGGCAGTCTGCTGGAGTGATGGAGCATTGCAAAATATCAAATTCCAAGCACCAAATTACAGGGTTTCAGGTGTCGGGTGTCAGGTGTCAGGAAAAAGAAACAAAAAAGCTGAAACCTGAACACTGAAACCTGAAACCTCCACAAAAGCTCGCAATCTTTGGCGACAAAGCCATTGAACTCTGACCTATTCCTGAGGACCAAGTTTTCGATGTTGAATAAACTCTCAACCGTCGACAGCTATCTCTTACTCGTTTATGGCGTCCTGCGCTCGTGGTTCAGACAATGGGAAACAGATTAACCGCCATATATAATATCCGGGCTAGATAGTCTTGACACCTAAGAAATCTCCATGACATACTACGGTGCTCGAGAGCGTTTCCTCATCACTGAGATTCATTTTATTTTCACCACCTTGAAAGAGGATTCATGAAAACATCGCCGTCACAGCTATACGACAGACTGGTACTTGGCAAACCGGTCGCGACCTTGCTCCTGGTATTCCTGATCACCGCCTTTTTTGGCTGGTTCGTTCCGGCCCTCAAGATCGACATCTCTGCCGATTCGCTGGTCTTGGAAAACGATGAAGACCTGCGCTACTACAACTCCATCCGGGCCCGCTACGGCTCCGACGACTATCTGATCCTCACCTACACGCCCCGGGGAAGATTGTTCGAAAAGGAGACCCTGGACGATCTGCGCAATTTGCGCGATAGCCTGAACTCCATCGAGCGGGTTGAATCGGTAATCAGCATCTTAGACGTGCCCCTGGTTCATAGTCCACCAATGTCGCTGGAGGAACTGGAACAACGCGTACGCAAATTGGCGGATCCGGACACAAACCTCGCCCTGGCCGAACGGGAACTGCGCGAGAGCCCGCTTTATCGCAATCGCCTCATGAACCCCCATGGCGATACCACAGCGATGCAGTTGATTTTTCGTCGTGATCCGACCTATCAGCGGTTGCATGAAGGCCGGAATAAATTACGCGAAAAACGGCTTAAATCAGAGCTGACGTCGGAGGAGGCGCGGGAACTCATACGTTTGACCAATGAGTTCAAGCGTTATAAGGCCGGGCTGATGGCGCAAGAGAAAGCGGATATCACTAACATCCGTACCATCATGGACCGGCACCGGGATCGGGCCGAATTGCATCTCGGAGGCAAGCCCATGATTGTGGCCGACATGGCAGATTTTGTCCGCCACGATATCAGGGTATTCGGCCTAGGGGTGATTGCAGTTCTGGCACTGCTTCTAGTCATTGCCTTCCGCCAGCCACGCTGGGTTATTCTGCCCCTGCTCACCGCTCTTGCCACGGCCGTGGTTACCATGGGATTCCTGGGACTGGCCGGGTGGCGCCTGACCGTGGTGTCATCCAATTTCCTCGCCCTGTTGTTGATCTTCGTTCTCTCCCTTACCATTCATCTCATCGTCCGCTACCGCGAGTTGCATGTGCAAAATCCCGATGGAGAGCAGCGTTATCTGGTGCGGGAGACGGTTCGCAGCAAGTTCGTCCCCTGTTTTTACATGGTAATCACCACCATGGTGGCCTTTGGCTCGCTGGTAGTGAGCGGCGTCCGGCCGGTGATCGATTTTGGCTGGATCATGGGCATCAGCCTCACCGTGTCCTTGATATTCACCTTCACCCTGTTCCCGGCGGCAATAATGTTGCTCAAGCCCGGAAAACCACATAAACCGAGGGATTTAACCACCGCCGTAACCGCTCTCTTCCCGCCCCTGATCGAGCGCCATGGCAACCTGGTGCTGGGAGTAGCCATGCTGGCAGTGGTTCTTGGGATAATAGGCATATCCAAACTCACGGTGGAGAACCGCTTCATCGACCACTTCCATGAGTCCACGGAGATCTATCAGGGCATGTATCTCATAGACCGGGAACTGGGCGGCACCACCCCTCTGGACGTGGTGATCGATGCCCCGGCCGCGTTTCTGGAGGAGAAACAAGAACCCTTTGATGATGAAGAGGATGACGACCTCTTTGATGATACCGACTTCGAGGGAGAGGCGGGGATCACCGGCAGTAGTTACTGGTTCAACGTCTTCAAGGTGGATGAGGTGGATGCTATCCAGGACTATCTGGATGGGATCGTTGAGACCGGCAAGGTCCTCTCCCTGTCCACTACCATGGAGGTGCTAAAACAGGTTAATGGCGGCGAACTACCGGACAATTTTACTCTGGCCCTTCTCTACAAGCGGTTACCCGATGAGATCAAACAGGCCCTTATCACTCCTTACCTGGCAGAGGATGGCAATCAGCTTCGCTTTTCAGTGCGGGTGTACGAATCGGATGTCAATCTCAAGCGTCAGGACCTGCTCCAGAGGATCCGTCTCCACCTGACCCGGGAGTTGGGACTGTCGGACGACCAGGTGCATCTCAGTGGCATATTGGTGCTCTATAACAATATGCTACAGAGCCTGTTCCGGTCCCAAATTCTGAGCCTGGGGTTTGTGTTCCTGGCCATTTTCCTCATGTTCATCCTGCTTTTTCGCTCGGTGAAACTAGCCCTAATAGCCCTCGTGCCAAACCTGGTCGCCGTGCCGTTGGTGTTGGGCCTGATGGGCGGTTTGGATATCCCCCTGGACTTCATGACCATCACCATCGCGGCCATCGCCATCGGCATCGGGGTGGACGACACCATTCACTACGTGCATCGCTTTGGTGAGGAAGTGGCTGTGGACTGGGACTACCAAGCCGCGGTTAGCCGTTCGCACGACAGCATCGGCCGGGCCATGTATTACACCACGGTCACCATCACCATAGGTTTTTCTATTCTTGTCCTTTCCAAATTCGTCCCCACCATCTATTTTGGCATCCTCACAGCCTTCGCAATGCTGATCGCCCTGGTTGCCAATTTTACCGTGTTGCCCGTGTTGCTTGTAAGACTGAAGCCCTATGGAAAAAAGGCCTCTATTGAAACATGAAATATACGGGCTTGCTCTACTCCGGCAGAATAATGGTGAAGCAAGTACCCTTCTTGGGCTCGGACTCTACCTGAATGGTACCCCCGTGCTCGTGCACTATCTTTTGGGTAATTGCAAGACCCAACCCTGTTCCCCGCGCTCCCTTAGTGGTGAACAGATTTTCAAGAACCCGTTCCAGGAGTTCTTCACTCATACCTTCGCCACTGTCTCTGACCTGCAAATGCACCCCGGCCTCTCCTTCATCGCGGCTGGACACGGTAACCTGGCCCCCACTGGTGTCTTCCGGAAAAGCCTCGATAGCGTTGGTCACGAGATTCAGAAGGCAGGTGTGGATACCATCTGGATCCACGGTCACCTGGGGCAATGAGGGGTCCAGCTCAAGGACCAAGCTTATTCCCCTTCTACTAATCTCCTCCGCCAACAGCTCACAGACCTCTTCCACGATCTCATTCAACGAACACACCTCGAAAGCGGGCGGGGCGGTACTTGCCAAGCTCAGCATTTCTTTGGTCATTTTCGATACTCGATTGATATTCTTCCGCACCAGGTTCCAGCCTTTGCGAAGGGATTCGGGTTTGTCTTTGTCAAAACCCGTGTCTATCATGAAGGCTCCGAGTTTCATACCGTGGAGAATGTTCTTCACTCCATGGGCTATTCCCGCTGTGGTCTGGCCCACAGTGGCCATGCGCTCGCTTGTTAGCAGCTCGTCCTCAAGCCTTTTGATCTCGCGCATATCCTTGAAGTGGCCCACCGTTGCCACCTCCTCGCCTTTCTCATCAATGATAGTCGCGGAGAGCAGGATGGGGACCAGTTCACCTGTTTGGGTGAGAACCTCCACCGAGTAGTTGATCAGCCGGCCGGGACCCCCGTATTCGTCTCCGTAGATCATTTTCTTAATCTGTTTGGCCTGACCTTCTGGGTAGAGCTGGGTCACATGGATCTTTGAGAGTGCCTCTTCCCGGGTATATCCATATATGCGCTCGGCACCCTCGTTGAAAATGATGATCTTGCCCTGACGGTCATTGGCGATTATGCCGTCCATCGAAGTCTGAATGATGTTGTGCTCCAGCTCGTGGCGTTTTACCAGTTCCTTGTTAGTTTCCTGGATAATCTTCTCCAGATCCTCAGTGTATTCTTTTAATTTTTCCCGCAACCAGATCTTCTCCTCGGCACGTCTGAGGGCAACGGAAAGACCTTCATCACTGATAGGTTTGTTAATGAAGTCAGATGCCTCGAGGTGGAGGGCCTGAACCGCCAAATTCATCTCCCCGTGACCGGTGATGACAATGACCTCCGTATCGGGGCTCTTTTCTTTCACCCTCCTGAGGACCTCGATGCCATCCATGCCGGGCATCTTGATATCCGTTAGAACCACGGGCGGATTCTCCCTGGCAAATATCTCCAGTCCCTTGGGACCGTCCTCGGCCACAAAAACAGTATATCCGTCGCTTTCCAGGGACATTTTCAACAGGTCCCTTGTACTCGCTTCATCATCGATCACTAGTAATTTTTTCATGCTGGACTTTCCTTTTGCAGGTCCTTCTCGGCAGCAAGTGCAGGAAAGCTAATCTTGAAGATGGTACCACTCCCTGCCATGCTCTCCACCTCGATAGCACCCTCATAATCTTTGATAATTCCATAGCTGATAGACAGCCCTAACCCTGTCCCCTTGGTTATCTCTTTGGTGGTAAAAAATGGTTCGAAAATTTTTTCCTTTACACTTTCGGGCATGCCGTTGCCATTATCTCTGACAACAGCCACCACTTTGCCATCTTCCTGGTAGGAGCGGATGCTCAACACACCCTCCGGCGCTTCCCCATGAGTCATCTCTCGCTTCTCTTCAATAGCGTCTCTGGCATTCATGACCAGATTGATAAATACCTGTTCCAAGCGGTTTCTTACCCCTAGAATGGGAGGAATGTTTTCATCCAGGTCCAGGTTCACCGTAATTTGTCTGAGTTTGAGTTGCTGCCCGAGCACAGTGAAGACATCATTAATGGGCTTGTTGATATTCACCTTTTCCAGTTCGTCCAGGTCACTTTTACGTCCGAATTCCCTCAGATGATTGATAATGTTGGCGGCACGCTCCACCTGGGCACCGATTTCGCCTGACACCTTGCCTGCCAACTCCGGATCGACGCTCTGTCCTCGAGCCACCATTTTTCTCAGGAGGTCACTACCAATACGAATCGCATTCAAGGGTTGGTTCAACTCATGGGCCATCCCGGCAGACATCTCGCCCAGGGTGGCCATCTTGCTGGCCTGGATCAGTTGAGCCTCGGCCTGAATACTGTCGGTGATGTCGGCAATATTGGCAATAATGACATCTTCGCCCAGATGCTCCCGGGGGCATGAATGGATGTCCACGTGCATGATGCTGCCATCCTTTTTGCGATGCCTGATCTTGGGCAGAATAATACAAGCCTCCACCACCAAAGACCTAATCTTCTCCGCGTCCTCTGGATCACCCAGATCGCGGAAAGACAGCTGGAGCAATTCTTCTCTGGAGTAACCGTACTTTTCAGTGGCGCGGATATTGGCGTCGATAATCTGGAAGGTGGCGCGATCGAAAACAAGGATGGGATTGGGGTCATTGTCGAAAAGAGAACGGTATTTTTCCTCCGAAGCCTTCAACTCCTGCTCGGAGATCTGAAGCCGTTGGGTCATCTGGTCAAAGGAGCCTGCCAGAGTGCCGATCTCATTGGTGGATGAAATGTCAAGGGGAGTCGAGAGGTCACCGGCGCTAACTCGTTCGGTCCCTTCCAGAAGGTGCTTTACCGGCCGACTCACAAAGCGCTGCACAAAGAGGCCGATGGTCAGGGAAATCCCGAGAATGGCCACCAGCGCGAATAGGATCATCTTCCTCTTGTTGCTCATGATTAACGCGTCCACCTCAGCCAAAGACACGTCTGTATCCATGACTCCCAGGACTTTTTGCTCTTGGGGATGAATGTGACAGGAGGCTGAATAGCAGTCTGGTTCATTGTAGATGGGATTGATCATGCCCAGCACCCGATGGCCGGCAGCCGTTTGAAAAATCCTGCTTCTGGCGGAGGTAGTCAAGCGCTCGAAAGGCTTTTCCTTGGCATGACAGGCGTAGCACTGCTCGGCAGACTTATCCACCATGGCGCCCATTTCTTTGCGATCGGAAGAGTAGATAATCTCTCCCAAATAGTTGAAAATGCGCACCTTTTCGATGCCTTCCTGGGCACCAATGGTATCGATAGCGCGGTGCAGCCTCTCTGGCTGATACTTGAGCATGTCATAGCGCATGCTGCGCTTGATGGTCTCACTTACCTGGTTTGAACTATGAATGACTTGTTGGATAAGCTGACTTCTCTGGGTATTAATGTTCACTGAGGCATAAACGCCTATGACCAGAATAGCGATTGCACTCACCGTGCAAATTAACTGAAATCCTAGACTTCGATACCACATCTCAAAACATCCCCTCGACGACCCTGGCAAGAGGTTGCCAATAAATACCCAGTCCCAGGGTGGGAATCAGCAGAGCCAGAAGCAGTGCCTGGGAGCTGAGAGGGACCTGGATCTGGACAGCTTCAGTTGGCTTGTCCAAAAACATGGCCTTGACGATCCGCAAATAATAGTAGAGTGAGATGACGGTGTTGAGAGCCGCCACCACCGCTAACCAGTAAATCTTTTTTGATATAACCGCCGCAAAAAGATAGACCTTTCCCACAAAACCGGCAAAAGGCGGAAGTCCAATGAGAGAAAAAAGAAAGATGGCCATGGCCACACAGACATAAGGTGCCCTGACTCCTAGGCCCCGGTAGGAATCTATTTCTTCTCCTCCCCCCGCCGCTGCCACCATAGTAACCACCCCAAAGGCTCCCAGATTCATAAAAAGGTAAACCACCAGGTAAAAGACCACCGACCTTAACCCCAGATCGCTCAGGGCAACGATACCCATGAGTAAGTAGCCGGCATGGGCGATGCTGGAATAGGCTAGTAGACGCTTGAGATTCTTCTGGTGGATCGCCGTAAGATTTCCCAGGGTCATGGTTATAGCAGAAACCAGGGCCAGAATAGAAGGCCATTCCAGGCCGGAAATGGCTTGGTATACCCCGGTCTCCGGGCCTAAGGCGAAAAGCGGATAAAATAGTCTGATGAATAAAACAAAGCCGGCAGCTTTTGGGCCCACACTGAGAAAGGCTGTAATGGGTGTAGGCGCCCCTTCGTAGACATCAGGGCACCAGAAATGGAAAGGAAATGATGCCGTTTTAAAGAGTAGGCCGGCCATAAAAAACAAGATGGCCACAATTAATAACAGTCTATCTTGGGGATGTTGACTGGCAAGTGCCACCTGTTGGCTGATTTCCGAAAGATCGGTGCTACCAGCAAGCCCGAAGAGCAGCGAGAAGCCGAACAGCATGGTGCCGGAGGTAAAGGCACCGTAAAGCACGTATTTCAGCGCCGCCTCACCGCTGCGCTCGTCTCTTGCCCTGATTCCCACCAACAGATAACTCAAAATCCCCATGGTCTCAAAGGCAAGGAAAATCATTAGAAGATCAGTGGAGGCAACCAGAAGCAACATTCCCATAGTGACGGCCAAAACCAGGACAGTAGACTCGCTGTACTCGGAGTTGTCTATCTCCCCGCTAATCTGGGTTAGCAAAATGGTAAAAATTCCGACAAAAGCAAAGAACGGCTTGGAATAAAAGGTCAACCAGTCCCAGACAAAGAGATTGGAAAGATAGGTCAGATCCGGTGTGGGCTGCGGCAGCTTCCATAAAGGAAAGAGTGATCCGGCTAGACCCGCCAAAGCCAGAATGGTAAAAACCAGACGGTGGCGCCAATGGGGAAGTACGATCCCAACACAGAGCAATATAAGGATCGCCAGCGTCAGGATGATCTCCGGAGCAATAAAGGCAATGCCCTCAAGGTTACTCTTTATAAATTCCTCAGGTATCATAGCATTAGTCACATCGTTGGGCTGTGCCCAACCCGCTTTCCTAGTCCATCAACTAACATATTCGAAATCCGAAATCCAAAATCCCAAGCACCAAATCTCAGGGTTTCAGGTGTCAGGTGTCAGGGAAGAAAAACACAAAAGCTGAAAGCTGAAACCTTAATTCTGGTTTCTGACTCCTGACTCCTTCCTTTTGGTGCCTAGTGCCTAGTCCTTAGTGCCTAGTTTCTCCCCTATGCTCTACCTGTCCTGAGCTTGTCGATGGATGCCCTATGCCTTCCCAAATTTGAAATCCGCAATCCCAAATCCGAAATCCACCTCTGTCTCCTGCCTCCTCCCTACCCTACCACCATCGCCACCGTATGCTTGAGAGTTGTGCCAATCAAATCCAGCACCGGCATGGGATAAAAACCCAGCAGAATGACAATCAGGGCCAAGGGGGTCAGGGTAAAAATCTCGCGCAGGCTGATTTCTGGAAGCTCGGCCCACTTTTTGTTCTGGGGCCCCAGAAACATGCGCTGCATGGTCCAGAGAAAATAGGCGGCAGTGAGGATGATGCCGGTGGTGGCAGTTATGGTGATTATTTTGTACTGCTGGAAGGAACCAACCAGCACCAGTGCTTCGCTGATAAAGCTGGATAGTCCCGGCAGCCCCAGGCCAGCAAAAAAGGCCAAGCCGGTGTAGCCCGCATAAATCGGCATGGTCTTGGCCAGACCGCCAAAACCGTCTATATCGCGAATGTGAGCCCTATCATAGATCACCCCCACCAGCAAAAAGAGCATGGCGGTGACAGTTCCGTGGTTGAACATCTGCAGTACTGCTCCGTTGATTGCGGTGGTGTTACTGAATACCGACATGCCTAGCATCACGAAACCCATGTGGCTGATGCTGGAATAGGCGATGAGTTTTTTCAAATCCGTCTGCGCCATGGCACAGAGGGCACCATAGATGATGCTTACCAAGCCAAAGATGGCCGCGTACAGCGCAAAGGCGCGAGCCATGTCGGGGAGCAGCGGATAGGAAATCCGCAAGATCCCATAGGTTCCCATCTTCAGGAGGACTCCAGCCAGAATGACGCTTATGGCAGTGGGTGCCTCCACGTGGGCATCCGGCAACCAAGTGTGGAAGGGTACCAGAGGGATCTTGATAGCAAAGCCAATGAACAACCCCAGGTAGCAGAGCCAGCGGATGGTGTTGTCCTTGAGGAAGGCCTGGTGCACAGCCTGGTCGGCCAGAATGGTGAGATCAAAGGAGTGCAGCCCGGTGGCGGGTTCCACCGAGCCGAAATAGAAGACCAGCATGACAATGAGCATCAGCACACTACCAACCAGGGTAAAGAGGAAAAACTTGATGGCGGCATATTCTTTGTTGGGCCCACCCCATACCCCGATAAGGAAATACATGGGTAACAGCATCAATTCCCAGAACACATAGAAGAGGAAAAAGTCCAGGGCGCAAAAAACTCCTATCATGCTGGTATCCAAGAGAAGGAAGAGGGCGAAATAGCCCCGAACGTGTTCATTGATGTTCCACGAGGCAATGACACAGAGAAAAGACAGCAGTGCAGTGAGCAACACCATGGGAACACTGATCCCGTCTATGCCCAGAGAATAGTGGATATTAAAAGCCCTGATCCACGGGACCTTTTCCACGTACTGGAATCCACTACTCCACCGATCAAATTGGACGTAGAGGTTTGCCGCCCACCAGAGAGGCGGGATAGTGGCAGCCACAGCGATGAGCTTCATCAAGGTGGGATACCTTTTGGGCACCAAGAGGATGAGGCCAGCCCCAATGAGCGGGAAAAAGATCATCCAGGACAAGAGGTGATCTGGCAGCATTTGTCACTTCTCCCTTTTCAGTTCGACACGGCGACACTCCGTTTTTCCAGCGGGCAGCTGGCAGCTAGCAGCTGGCAGATCTTCAACTTAACTCTTTTCTCCTGCCAGCTGTCTGCTGTCCGCTGCCTGCTCAACATTCCGCCTCTCCGCGTCACTTTGTTTCTCTCGTCATAACTTCATAGAATGATGAACCCTCTAGAACATAACCATCGCCACACTCAGCAAGAATATCCCCAGAACTACCGAATACAGGTAATGCTGTACTCTGCCTGTCTGCAAATGCCTGAGCGCCGCACCCCAGCGTTTGAAGATCTCGGCCAGGCCGTTGACCGCGCCGTCCACTATTTTCAGGTCCTCCCAACCTATGAGAAAAGCGAATTTGGTGGTTACCCTGGAGGAAAGATTCACCGCACCGTCAATGGTGTTCAGGTCGAAACGCCCGCTCAGAGCTACCAGTTTCAGGATGGGACGCACAAAGAGTGTCTGATAGACTTCATCCACATAGTATTTCTCAAAGAGCAGCCGGTGCAGACTGGCGAAACGGGCCGCCACCTGGCCTGGTAGCTCGGGCCGTTTCACATAGAAAAGCCACCCTAGATAGATACCGCTGGTCGCCACCCCAGTGGATATCAGCATCAGAAGCAGTTCCAGCCAATAAGCATGTGCTTGGTGGCCCGAGGCTCCATGGCTACTGAGCACAGGGCCCAGGAAGTCGTGAAGTAGATTGGGCAAGTGGGTTATTGCCGGTAGGCCGATGACACCCCCCACCGCTGAGAGCACGGCCAGAACCATCAGAGGCAGCGTCATTACTGCCGGGGACTCGTGCAGGTGCTTCTCCTTTTCTGAACCTCCCCGGAAACTACCCATAAAGGTTAGGGCAATCAATCTGGTCATGTAGAAGGCGGTGAGCCCTGCCGTCAGCAGACCCAGAGCCCAGAGTGCTTTTCCCAGGCCTGCCACGGGAAGGTGACTGTTAAAAGTGGCCCACAGAATCTCGTCCTTACTCATAAACCCGGAAAACGGGGGTATGCCGGATATAGCCAGGTACGCCACCATGAAGGTTAAGTAGGTGTGCGGCATATATTTCTTCAGGCCACCCATCTCCTGCATCTCATTGGAGTGGACGGCATGGATGACGCTGCCGGCTCCCAGAAAGAGCAAGGCCTTGAAAAAGGCGTGGGTAATCAGGTGAAAAATCCCGGTGCTGAAGGCCGCCACCCCCACGGCCAGGAACATGTAGCCCAACTGACTGATGGTGGAATAAGCCAGGACCCGTTTGATGTCATTCTGAGTCAAAGCAATGGTAGCGGCATAAAAAGCGGTCACCCCTCCCACTACTGCCACCACCGCCATGGCAGCCGGAGCGGTCACATAAAGGAAATTAAGCCGGACAATCATGTAGACTCCGGCCGTCACCATTGTTGCCGCGTGAATGAAGGCGCTAACCGGTGTGGGGCCAGCCATAGCATCGGGTAGCCAGACGTAGAGCGGGATCTGCGCCGACTTCCCGGTGGCACCAACAAGGAACAACAGGGCCACCCAGGTGGCCACCCCGACTCCCAGAATGGGGCTGGCCGTGCCAAGTAGGGGGATGGCTTCCCTCAACTGCTGGAAACCCAAGCCGGTCATGGTACCGTTGCTAGCTTCAAACAGAGTCCAGAACAGCAGCATCAACCCCACAAAGAAGCCAAAATCTCCCACCCGGTTGACGATAAAAGCCTTCATGCCCGCCTGTGCTTTTTCCAGGTCAGTAAACCAAAAGCCAATGAGTAGGTAGGAGCAGAGGCCCACACCTTCCCAGCCAACGAACATAAGAAGTAGGTTGTCGGCCAGGATCAGTAGTAGCATGGAGAAGGTAAACAGGTTCAAATAGGCAAAATAGCGACCCTGGCTCTCATCTCCTGCCATATAGCCGACAGAGTAGAGATGAATGAGAAATCCCACTCCCGTGACCACCAGGCAAAGAGCCATGGAGAGGGGGTCCAACCTGAAAGCCACTTCCAGGCCGAAACTGCCCTGATGCCAGACGGTGAGTATCCACTGATACAGCGACTGGATGAGAAAACGCTGCTGTGGCTCCTCAATCCTAAGAAGGGTGAAAAATCCGGCCACAGAAATCAGAAATGAGATGAATATACTGGCACAGCCGACAAGATGAATGATCCGGGCAGGAAGCCGCCTACCCAACAGTCCATTGATCACCGCTCCAGCTAGGGGAAGGCAAGGAATGAGCCAGAGGAGACTCTTCATATGCTGCGGATTAATTAAGTTGACCATGGTTCTCTGAGAGAAAGAACGTCCATTAAATCCGAATATCGAAACTGGGGACCCACCCGCAGGGTGGGGTGTCCGAAGGACAATATCGAAATCCGAAACAAATCCGAATGATCAAAATCCAAATGACCAAAACAAGAAATACTTAGGCATTTGCCTATATCCCTGTTTTGAGCATTGGAACATTGGAATTTTGAATTTGTTTCGTGCTTCGTGCTTCGAAACTGGGAACCCGCCCGAAGGGTGGGAGTCCGAAGGACCAATTTCGAATTTCAGTTGCATTAAAATGACAACCTCTTTTTATGGTGAAATTATTTAGTCAATGACCAAACGATTAATGCTTAACCATGCAACTTTTTGAATTCATCCACATCAATGGTCTTCATTCTGCTATAGAGAGAAAGGACAATGGCCAAAGCCACGGCCACCTCGGCTGCGGCGATGGCAATGATGAATAAGGTGAAAACCTGACCACTGAGCAGGCTTGTCGTTTGAGAAGGTTCCAGAAATCGCGAAAAGGCAACAAAGTTGAGGCCGGCTCCATTCAGAACAAGTTCGATACCCATGAGGATGCCAATTGCGTTCCTTCTGGTAAGCACCGTGTACATACCCAGGCAGAAAAGAAGAGAACTTACAACCAGAAAACTTGGAAGGCTATACGGCACGACTATTCTCCTCCCACACTTCGCCTCACTATTAGAACCGCCCCAACCAATGCTACCAGGAGCAATACCGAGGCAACTTCAAAGGGAATGAGATACTTGCCCAGTAGCAGATCACCGATCGCCGCCGAGGTGGGCTGAGGCTCCCCTAGAACAGACGCCACAGGCCACAGGGACTTGGTTGATGTTAATATCAAGGCCACCAGCATGACTCCGGTTAGGACAGCAGCGAAGAGTTTACCGGGTAACTGGATGGACAGTGGTAATAACTTGCCCCTCTGGGTCATCATCACTCCGAATATGATCAGGATCAAAATGCCGCCGATGTATACAATCACCTGGACCACTCCGATGAAATCGGCACCCAGGAGCACGTAGAGGCCGGCTACCCCAAATAAGGTAATGAGCAAGGAGAAGGCGGCATGGACGATGTTACTGGAGAGAGCTACCCAGAAACAGGGAATTACCGTTAATAGTAAAAAGACATTGAAGATTATATCTTTCATGTTGGCCCATCCAATTGTGAGTGGCAAGCAACTCAGGTTTGGGGCATGAAGCATAGGGCATAGGGCCAAGGAAAAAAGTAATATCCGGCTAAACCTTATGCCTTATGCCTTGCGCCTTGAGCCTGGCGCCGTGTCCTTACTGACTACTGACTACTATCTATTGTTCTTTCTCCTCGCTTTTCGGTCTTTGCACCTTTTTCACTATGGCTTGCCGTTTGGCCACTTCGGCCAGCTGCAATCGTTCCAGATAAAGCTCAGGACTGATAAATTCCCTGATCAGAGTGCGGTATTCAAAAGTGGCCCCTTCAAACCTACGGGTGAAAAAAACAGCATCCGTGGGGCACACCTCCACGCAGAAGCCGCAAAACATGCATTTGGAGTAGTCAATTCTAAAGGTTGTCGGCGCCTTGCCCTTGCGTCCTTCAATCTTGACGCCTTTTACCCTGATTACATCAATGGGGCATTCCTGCGCACACAGAAGACAAGATATGCACTTGAGCTCGTCGTAGCCCAGCAGCCCCCGGTAGCGTTCCGGCAGCTGTGTATTGAGAGGGCCTTTGTAGATTTGCTGGCTGGCTCCAAGCAGGGGTTCAAAAGGTGGCTTCAGTTTCTTTTTGCTAGGGAGAGATGCATCCTTGGATCCACCACCGATGATGTCATGAGAGGGGTACTGTAGGGTCACCTTGCGCTCGAAGAAGGCTGTTTTGAAGGTAATCCACATACCCATAGAGATAGTGATGACACTCTCGTAGATGTTGCCGAAGTAACCTATTATACCTTTAATAATTTTCAACCTTCCCCCTCAGCCGTCAGCTAAAAAGCCACATCCAGAATCCTTGTCCAACCAGACAGACGAATCCCATAGGAATAAGATATTTCCAGCACACCCCCATCAACTGATCTACTCGCAATCGGGGAAGGGTCCAGCGCCACCAGAGCACCACGAATGAGAGCAGCATGGCCTTGCCAAAAAAGACCAGAAACGGTAGCAGATACTGAAAGAACGCCCAGTAAATAGTGGAAAGGTAAGCGCGGAGCGGCAGGTGGAGGGCCAACACCAAGGCACCGCCAGCAAAGACAAGCCCCAACACCAGCAATTCGGAATGGAAGCGCACGAAGCGGCTACCGAAGAAAGCCCGCTTGCGGCGCACGTCCCAAACAAAAGCCCGCAACGCCTTCCAGGCCAGGAAGGTGGCAGCCAGTGCAACTAACAGCAAGAGCATTAAGACCTGAGGCCGGGCCATGAAACTACCAAAGCTTCGGCCCACTGGTCCCAATTCACCCACGTCCAGAAATGGAACCTGCCAGCCGCCGAGGAAACAGGTCACCGCCACTGCGGTGATCACGTAAATGTTGCCGAATTCAGCCGCGAAAAAAACGCCAAACCGCATAGCGCTGTACTCGATGTTGTAACCAGCCACCAGTTCGGACTCCGCCTCAGGAATGTCAAAGGGCACACGGTTGATCTCGGCAATGGCCGAGATGAAATAGATAAAGAAGGCCAAAAAACTGAAAGGACTACTGAAGATGAACCAGTGGTGAATGCCGCCAGCTTGAGCCCGAATAATTCCCTGCATACTCATGGTGCCGGCCATGAGCACCACCACTAGAATGGCCAGGGCATTGGGAATCTCGTAACTAACAATCTGGGCGGCTGAGCGCATACCGCCCAGCAGAGCAAACTTGTTGTTGGAGGCCCAGCCCGCCATGATCAGCCCAATCACAGTGAAGGAACCGGTGGCAAGTAAGTATAAAACCCCGACATTCAGGTCGCCTATGATCCATTTGGGCCCAAAAGGAATAACCACGAAGGACAGGGTGGTGCCTAAAAGAAGCAGATACGGGGCGAACTTGAAAATACTTCGGTCAGCAGCGGCGGGAATGATATCCTCTTTGAGAATGAGCTTGACGCCATCGGCCATGAATTGCACCAGGCCGTAAGGTCCCACCCGGTTGGGGCCCCTGCGCGCGTTGGTCCACCCCGCAACCTTTCTTTCGAAAAAGGTATAAAGGCCTGACATCACCCCAAAGAAATTCAGCACGATAAGACCACAGGTCAGCATCACTACCGCAGCCGTCGGCACATAGCCCAATTTCTGCAGGAAGGCGAATTGTCCAAAAAGATCGTTGACTAGGTTTTCCATGAGAATAAATGCCTAAAGTGAGCTAAAGTGCCTAAAATGTCTAAAATGAGGAATTCAAAAAGGGAAATTTAACTCCTCAATTCCTTCCGCATCGCCGTGTCTCCCCGTCCCCGCGTCTACACTGCCCGCTGCCCTCTGACCTCTATCCTCTCTCTCAATATTTCGCTATACGCTCTGCGCCATGCGCTCTGCGCTTTACCGGTCCACCTCCGGTGCAACCACGTCCAGACTGGCAATGAGTGCTACCAAATCGGCCACCATGAGACCTGAGCCCAATTCTTCTACAATGCTCATTGCGGAAAAAGAACCGGTCCTAATTTTCAGCCGGTGCGGCCGAATTCCGCCTTGGCTTATCAAATAAAAACCCAATTCACCCCGGGGCGCCTCAGTGCGCACATAAATCTCTCCCGGCTCCACCTTCAGTTTTCTCTTCGACTTATTCAAATAGGGACCCTCGGGCATCTTGGCGATACACTGGCGCAGAATGCGCACGCTTTGCTCCATTTCCCAGATCCGGATCCAGTAGCGAGTGTAGCAGTCTCCCATCACCCCGAATTCGGAGGTTCCAATGGGAACATCGAATTCCAGATCTCCGTATACTGAATAGGGCTCATCTCTCCTCAGGTCCCAATCAATGCCAGAGGCCCGCAGATTGGGGCCCACGAGAGCGTAGTCAAGAGCCTGTTGCCGGCTAATTACCGCCACCCCCACCAGCCGCTCCTTGAAGATTTTGTTCTTGGATATGAACCGGTTGTATTGCTCCAGCCGCGGCTCAAAGTAGTCCAGAAAATGGCTCAACCGATCAAGAAACCCTTCAGGTAAATCGAAAACCACCCCGCCAAAGCGAATGTAGTTATAGGTAAGCCTTGCGCCGCACAGTTCCTCGAATAAATCATTGACCCATTCCCTCTCCCGTATCGTGTGAGTGAAGGGAGTCACCGCCCCAATGTCCATGGCAAAAGTGCCCACTGAGATCAGGTGGCTAATAATCCGATTCAGTTCAGCCACCAGAACCCGGATGTACTCGGCTCGTGGCGGCACTTCAATATCTGCCGCCTGCTCCACCGTGATGGCATAACCGAGGTTGCAGTTCATGGCGGCAAGGTAGTCAAGGCGATCGGTGTAAGGCATGAAATGAGCGTAGGGGAGCTGCTCGGCAATCTTCTCCAGCCCGCGATGCAGGTAACCTATATCCGGCCGGCACAGGTGGATCACCTCACCATCAGTGCGCAGGATGAAGCGCAGGACCCCATGGGTACTGGGGTGGTGTGGGCCCATGTTGAGGACCATTGTTTCCGTAGTTAAAAGCATCAACCGCTCTCCTCAGCCAATACTCCTTCTATTTCTTCCCGCGTAGTAGCTATGCCTCGATAGGCATCAGGTTCTTGATAGTCTTTCTGCAATGGGTGGCCTTCCCAGTCAGGGGGAAGGAGCAATCGGCGGAAATCATCATGGCCCACAAAATGGATGCCGAACATGTCATAGACCTCTCGTTCCATCCAGGCCGCGGCAGGCCAGATGCCGGATACTGAATCCACCCTCAAATAGAAATGGGGAAAGAATGCGGGGCGGTCCAACTTGACCTTGAGAATAAACTGGTGACGGTGCCTTAGTGAATAAAGGTGGTAGACCACCTCCATCTCGTCTTGTTCCCCCATGTTGTGTACACCGCTCAGACACATGAGAGTGTCAAAGGCGAGATGAGGGTCTCCCTTCATGTTGATGGCCAGCCGCCGCAGTTTTTCTTTGGGAATGACGAGATAGGGGTCTCCAGGCTGGTCGTCGACCCAGACCAGATCAGCCTCACCAATGATGCTCTTGATCCTTTCGAGGATACTTTGTGCTTCCACTATGGACTCTTCACCAGGAATCGTTCGGTGCGAATTTTCTCTTGGAGCTTCAAAATACCTTCCGTAAGCGCCTCAGGCCTGGGCGGACAGCCGGGGACATAGACGTCCACGGGTACTATTTTGTCCACTCCTTTGACTACCGAGTAGGAGAGTTGAAAAAGGCCGCCGCAATTGGCGCAACTGCCCATGGCAATTACATATTTGGGTTCAGCCATCTGATCATAAAGGAGCCGGAGCCTAGAGGCCATTTTATAGGTGAGGGTTCCGGCCACGATCATCAAGTCAGACTGCCTGGGAGTGGGACGAGGCACTGAACCTATGCGATCAATGTCAGTGCGCGGCCCGCCGGTCTGCATCAGTTCGATGCCACAGCAGGCCAGGCCGAAGAGAAGGTACCAGACCGAGGAGAGTCTGAACCAGTTAAGGGCTCTATCCACTGTGGTAAAAGCAGCGCCAAAAAAGCCCTCAGAAGGCATTTTGTTGTGAAGATGGATCATCTCCGTTCTCCCTTAGCCCGGATATTCCATGAATTGCTGTCGCGAGACCACGAAGATGGTCGTGCCACTTGGCAACCGCAGGGTGTTGGTTCCGAGGCGTACCTAAACGGTACGTCGCAGGGTCCGACACCCGAGGACGCCGGGAAGGACGGCCATATCCGCGGTCGCAGCAGGTGATTCATGGAATATCCGGGCTGTTCGATTCTGGATGACATATACAGGTGTTGGCTAAAACAGAATGGGTTTCTCTTCTTCCAGCACCACTCCCTCTTCCAACTCCTCAGATACTTCCTTGGTCCACTTAAGGTCACCTCGGTTCCACATATAGATCAAACCTAAAAACAGGATTCCCACAAAAACCGTAATTTCGATGAGGGCAAACAAACCGCTGCCAGCCTTTAGCCACTTGTCGTAAACAGAGATACAAGGAAAGACTAACACCAATTCGATGTCGAAAATGAGGAACGCCAACGCCACCGCATAGAACCTGAAGTTAAAGAGTATCCAGGCTGAGCCCACTGGCCGCTCGCCGCATTCATAGGTGGTGAACTTGTCGGGGACGTCCGAAACTCTGGGGGCAAGCAATCTGGAAACTGTAATGATCACGAATGTCATTAACAGCCCCAGAATGATAAAGATAAAAACGTTGGCAAAGTCAAAAAACACAGTACTCCCCTTGCCTCACCAAGTAGCTTTGGCTACCAAATCTCGCGAGGACCCAGCAGTTCCCAAAATCTTCCGTAGTTTGCTCTTGTGGTCATGCCCATAATGTAGGCGGACACGGGGGAAGAGAGGAATTCCAATAAAACCATATGTCGAATATATACTGACCAGATAGGAATAACACAAATTAATACGGGTCGCAACTGGTAGAACAGGAAAACGAAGATACCGGCCAGCGAGAATCAGGGCGGAGTCAATCCGGGTGCTAGTGCGAACTCGAGCAGGAGAACCAAAAGAATCCAAGAAATTTTAACCGATATCCCTGTCAAAAGCAAAGAGAAACCCAGCCGAGATCACCATATTTAACTACCCCAATATTTTGACCCGTTGCTGCACAAATAACATTCTTGACCGCATTCATTTGCCAATCTTTCCTTTTTCTGTTGTATCCTTTATTGTTCTTTTCCATACTCAACTTTCGGCTTCTCAAATGAAACTGGATGTGATTTAGATGGTTGATCTTTAGACTACCTAGCCCGGATATTTCATGAATTACCTGCTGCGACCACGGATGTGGACGTCCTTCCTGGCGTCCTCGTATGTCGGTACCTGCGACGTACCGTTCAGGTACGCCTCGGAACCAACATCCTGCGGTTGCCAGGTGGCACGCCCATCTTCGCGGTCTCGCGACAGCAATTCATGAAATATCCGGGCTAACCTGGAGGGCAGAACTACTATGAACCTTGAGAATGTACCTGAGGAAGAATCACTCGATCCCGCTGATTGGCAACTGATGCGCGGTTTAGGTCATCGCATGATAGATGACATAATGACGTATCTGGAAACCGTTCGCACGCGTCCCGTGTGGCAGCCGATTCCGGAGAAAATTAAAGCATATTTCAAGCAACCCCTCCCAGTAGAGCCACAAGGGACTGAACAGGCCTATCAGGATTTTTTAGATTATGTGCTCCCTCATCCAATGGGAAATATTCATCCGAGGTTCTGGGGCTGGGTTATCGGCACCGGAACACCTCTTGGTATGTTAGCTGAAATGCTTGCAGCTGGAATGAATCCCAACGTAGGTGGTGCCGACCACGTCGCCAATTACGTCGAGGCGCAAGTACTTGATTGGTGTAAAGAGATGCTTGGCTATCCTGCCGAGTCCAGTGGCTTGTTGGTCAGTGGTGGCTCCATGGCCAACCTGGTTGGTTTGACCGTGGCACGAAATAGCAAAGCCGAGTTTGACCTGAGAACCCATGGTGTACATGCTGCGCCACGCAAAATGACCCTTTATGGCTCACAAGAGACTCACAGTTCTGTGCAGAAAGCTATAGAACTCCTGGGACTGGGCAGTAACGCTTTTCGACAAATACCAGTCAATTCAGACTTTAAGATCGACATATCCGGACTGGAAACTGCCATCCTCGAAGACCGCCAGGAGGGATATCAACCAATTTGCATCATCGGCAACGCCGGGACTGTGAATACCGGTGCCATAGACGACCTGGATAGACTTGCTGACATCTGCCAGCGAGAAGGATTATGGTTTCACGTTGACGGTGCCTTTGGCGCACTCGCTGTCTTGTCTTCAGAACTGCGCCCCCTATTGGTGGGCATGGAACGGGCTGACTCACTTGCCTTTGACCTGCACAAATGGATGTACATGCCGTACGAGGTGGGCTGCGCCCTGGTTCGGCAAGAAGAGGATCACCGGAGAACTTTTTCGCTTACACCCGACTACTTGACTCATTCAGATCGCGGTCTGGCAGGTGGTTCAATCTGGTTCAGCGACTATGGTGTCCAATTATCACGTGGCTTCCGGGCCCTGAAGGTCTGGATGTCCATGAAAGAGCATGGCGCCCAAAAATATGGAAGATTGATCCAACAGAATGTTGACCAGGCTCGATACCTAGCCAGCCAAGTTGACGATATGAGTGAACTTCAGCTATTGGCTCCTGTACCCCTCAATATAGTGTGTTTCAGATTTGTGGCCGATAACCTTGACGACGAGTCTTTGAACGATCTTAACAAAGAACTTCTCATTGACTTGCACGAGAGCGGGGTGGCTGCACCGTCATATACTGTGATTGACGGTAAGTATGCCCTGCGCGTGGCGATTACCAACCATCGGAGCAAACGGGAAGACTTTGAAGTTCTAGTGAGAGAGGTGATACGCTTAGGCAGAAAATTGTTGCACTCCGGTTAATCTCGAAGACTCTGGTGATTTTTGAAAAAGATGCGATTTAGTGTTGATTGTTGGGCTAGTTGTTGATACCCTGCGTTGAAAGTTAAAGATTAGAGCAGTTATAGATTGTGGGGAAGAATTCATCAAAAAAGTGAGCATTTGTCACTCCAAATGCAATGATCGGTAGGAAATTCGTAATTTTAGCATAGATTCTAGCGGCTCCTGCAAAGTGCTACGTTTGACATGGTTGGTATTTTTTTCATTTTTGCTTGCTACTTTTAAGGAATGCTTCTGCGACCCAACCCACCCTTTCTGTTGCTGCACCGGAGTAGACCCCTGCCTTGTAAAAGGACCAAGTGGTTGGTATGTTTAGAAGAACACAGGATCTCAAGGGCGGGGATTGCGCTTTTGGCCACTCTTCCTGGTGCTGGGGTGCAACTGCCAGAATATGACCCCATCGAGTGATTGCAGGAGAGAAGAAATGGCGCAGGCAAAAGCAGGGGATACAGTACGAGTTCACTATGAGGGACAATTGAGTGATGGGACTATCTTTGACTCTTCACTTGAAAGGGAACCAATAGAATTTATCCTAGGGCAAGACACGGTAATCCCAGGATTTGAACAGGCAGTAATCGGTATGGAAGTGGGGGAGTCTAAGGATATCTCAATTCCTCCAGAAGAGGGTTTTGGCGACTACAGTGAGGATTTAGTAGTTAATATTGAAAAAACCATACTTCCTCCTGACATTAATCCAGAGTTGGGTATGCAGCTGGAGGTTAGTTCAGAAGAAGAAGAAGAAACTTCAAGAGTTTTTACCATAGCAGACATTGCTGAAGACTCAATAACTTTAGATGGCAATCATCCACTTGCGGGCGCGGAAATCGCTTTCAAGATTGAGCTACTGGAAATTTTGTAGATCCCTTATTAGGATTTGTTTCCAAGGATCACCTCCCTTCTAATTGCGGCGGCTTTAGAATAGGGAACATTTTAACGCTTTATCCAAGGAGGTCAGAAACATGGCTGAAGGAACTGTGAAGTGGTTTAGTGAACGGAAAGGTTATGGTTTTATCGAGCAGGATGACGGCGGGGACATATTTGTTCACCATTCGTCCATCAACATGGCCGGGTTTAAAACTCTCAATGAAGGTGACCGGGTAAGTTTTGAGGTGGGAGAGGGCACGAAAGGTCCCGCAGCCCAGAACGTCACAAAGATTTAGTGGCAACAGATCCTTTGCCCGGATTCAAGTCAAAGAAAGGTGGCACAACTTGCATAGTTTTGAAAAAAGGCTCAAGCGACTCAAAAGGGACTTCCAAAGGAATGTTGGGCCTTCAATAAAAAGACACCGTTATTATTTGAGTAAAGGTGAGAGAAGCAGGCTGAAACACGAGAAAGCTATAAAGCGGTTGAACAAGAAGAGACGCAGAAGATCATACGGGTGATAAGGAGAAAAGGGAAGACCACGAAGTCTATAGTGATGAGCACCTTAAAAGTTCTTTAACTAGCCACACAAAGGTGTGTCAGCAATTGGACTTTTACACTTATTCTATGTCTTGACCCCTTAGCAGGAGATCATCTCCTGCTAAGGTATTAAATCCGGATCCTGGCTGCTCCATATTGTCCACAGACTCCCACTCGTACACCGTTGCAGGATTCTTACTGCAAACGTTCTCTCCTGGATTCCTCTGCCCCACCCTTAAGAATGCCAATTAGTGGATTTTTTTTACCAAGTCTATGAACTTCCTTGCCACGACTCTTCCATTAGCTCACGTTATAATTACAGCTAACTATCAGAAACTACAGTGAATTTCCGCAAACTCTCAAGCTGGTATGGTTCTTGTCTAACCTAACCCTGATATTTCACGAATTGCTGTCGCGAGACCGTGGAGAAGGGTGTGCCACCGGGCAACCGCAGGGGATTGGAGCCGAGGCGTACTTGAACAGTACGTCGCAGGGCCCGATACCCGAGGACGCCCGGAAGGACGCTCATATCCGCGGTCGCAGTAGGCAATTCGTGAAATATCAGGGTTAACTGTGTAATCCCACCATTCTCAACCCAAGATGGTCTCATGGAACGCAGGAAGCATATAACTTCGCATTTCGCTGGTACTAAAGCTGTTTTACTATTTTCATTGGCTATTTTTTCCTGGCAATACTCGACTATTCCCTCGTTTTCAGCGGTTGTAGCACCCCCTGCCAAAAAACATCAGGTTCGCGATGAGATCAGACCTGACGACCAGCGAGTTCCGTCCCAATCTGACTCTGCGGCAACGTATTTTTCTCGGGGATTACAATATCACGATCTCGGGCGTTGGCAAAAAGCCATAGAGGCTTTCAAAAGGGCCACTCTAATCAAGCCCGATTATGAACTGGCCTATTTTGGTTTGGGCATTGTATATTCCCAGCTCGAAACGTGGGAGGACGCCCTCACGTCTTTTAAAAAAGCGGTCGAATTAAAGCCCGATTATGCCGCAGCCTATTTGGGACTTGGTATAGCCTATACCATGCTTGGGCGAAACAGCGATGCGGTGGAAATTTGCAGAAAGGCGATCCGAATCAAACCTGGATATGCCCAGGCACACTATGCTCTGGGATTGAATTACTTAATGCTTGGTGACAGAGCATCAGCGCTAGAGGAACATAGCATTCTTGAAACTCTGGATCGAGATCTGGCCACCGAACTCATTGATCTGATTAACCGTTAGCTGCACATAATGAGATAGCCTTGAAAAATCCCACCTGATGAACGGATTCTCGCCTTGCTTCCAAACCTCTAGTGTGATAAGCGGATATCAAGATTTAAATGGAGAGGGAGGTTCATTGATGAAAAGATTATTCAAATGTGCAGTTTTTGCTCTATCCGCCAGCCTTATTTTCTTCTCTTGCACGCCCACAAAGATAACGGAAACCTGGAAAGACGATGGGTATCGGGGGGCGCCATTCTCCGATTTGTTCGTCATTGGGGTGGCAAAGGAAGAGAAGACGAGGCGCTCTTTTGAGAACAAGTTCGTGGAGAAGCTTAAGGCGGCAGGAATACAGGCTGTTGCGAGTTCGTCAGTTATGCCGTCAGATCAAAAGATAGAAAAAGCGGCCATACTAGCTGCAATTGAAAAACTAGACATTGATGCCGTGCTCGTGACGCGTTTGATTAGCTTGAAAGAGGAAGAGATACGTAGTCCGTCAACGAGCGAGTACGGGAGACCGGATGACTATCACGGAAGGTATTATGGAGATTACAGCACTGCCTACGGTTCTACCCGTCAGCCAGCACAATACACTACCAGCGTAAGGGTAGGTTTAGAAACAAAACTTTACGATGTCGGAACGGAAAAACTGATCTGGGCAGCCAATTCCAAAACCGCAAACCCAAAGTCAAAACTCGAGCTCTTTGACTCTGTAATCGAGGCGCTGGTCCAGGACCTCAAGAAGAACAAACTGCTTCCTTGACCCTCTCCCCTAAACCTACCTAGTTCATATCAGATGGGTGATTTTTCTTGACATGGCCTGCCCTGGAGGCCTAATTTAGAAAAAGGGTAAATCTCTCATTTTGATACATCTTCTCCCGACCATGCTCGCTGGACTGTACTTTTCAGACTACAGACTCTCATCACGGTGTTCTCTACTCCTTCTTGGATAAAAGTTATAAGGGGAGATTCCCTGCAGATGAGGACATGACGTCTCAAAACGCGAAGAATCCAGCTAACCCGAATATTTCATGAATTGCTGTCGCGAGACCACGAAGATGGGCGTGCCACCGGGCAACCGCAGGGTGTTGGTTCCGAGGCGTACCTGAACGGTACGTCGCAG
>Ga0210119_1000020_pt1 | contig 34383 bp, 42 predicted proteins | sample China_Bullhead_C_2_FD_184859 | JGI IMG/M metagenome (GOLD analysis project Ga0210119, IMG submission 184859) | Wetland microbial communities from San Francisco Bay, California, USA, that impact long-term carbon sequestration -... | ecosystem: Environmental > Aquatic > Marine > Wetlands ... | reverse complement strand
TCGCTGATACTAAATACGCAATCAAAGTAGAGTCAGACATCTTAAGTTATAAAGATCTGCTTTTAAGTGTCTTCTTTTTTAGTGTGGGAACAAAGATCGATATCGTCTACCTGTTGTCTAATCTTCATATGGTTTTTTTCATTTTTATATTGGTGTCTCTGGTAAAAATGGGGGTTATCTATCTTATTATAAAGAGAAGATCAGATACCAATACCTCTATGAAAACAGCACTTGCCTTAGCACAGATAGGAGGCTTTTCTTTTGTAGTATTTGATTTGGCTGCGGCCAATCATCTGATCACGCATGATATGGCAAATTTTTTATTTTTAGTCACCTTTGTATCGATGATCATCACCCCGTTTGTACTGAACAATATCTATAAACTCTCTTCCTATTTTGAAAAAGAGTTTTATGAATCTGACGTTATTACCCCGATCGATAAGAAAAATCACATTATTATCGTGGGATTTGGTACCCTGGGAAGAGCTGTTGCCAAAGAGCTTCATGTAAAAAATATCGATTTTATTATCATCACAGACAATTTACAACATGTCTTATTGGCAAGAAGAATTAATTTCCTTGCGTATTTTGGACACCTTAACAAGCGCCCCGTTATGGAGTCACTTAAAGTGGAAGAGAGTTCTAGTGTTATTATTACTATGCAAGATGAACATTCGAAAGATCTTATTAGCCAAGCCGTGACAGAGTACTACAGTGATGCAAACATTATCATGAAAGTTGATACGGATGAAGAGAGACAGCATTTCCAAGAGATGCGTAACATTGATTTTATTGATTCAAACCATGAGTTATCCTCCCGTCTTGTTCAGCTTTCATTAAAGCATCAGAAGTAGATTTCTGATGCTTTAAAAACTTAAGAATTGAGCAGCTGTCTTTTTAAGTGCCCTAATTTACAAATAGCTTATTATTTATGGTCGAATTCAAAAAAGTAATGAGATTACAGATAAATTATGCTAGTATCACACAAAATTTGTATTATTATAAAGGATAACAGATGACAAGTGGAAAAGTATTATCATTATATATGACTATGCCTGATATGATACGTTCTGGTCACCGTATGAGGGTAGAAGACTTGGAGTGTGATGAAAATGGTATCATGGGTAGTAGAGACTATGAAAATGGAAAAGAACATACGATGGTTCTGGTTTCAAAAAAAAGTTATGATATTATAGAAGAAGCGGAACTTGCTTTTGAAAGAGGTCTTTTGATGGAAGACATTTATGTAGATGTTGACCTGTATCATCTTAAAAAAGGATCCATCATTGAGATAGGTGAAATGCTCTTTGAAGTGACTGGACCGTGTGAGGATTATCGATATCTTTATGCATTTGCACCTGAGCTTCCTGAACTCATTCAAGGAAAGCGTGGTCTTTTTATATCTCCGATAGAGTACGGAAGAATCGAAGTTGGAGATGAAGTGAACGTGGTACAAGAGGCTTAAGATGAAAAAAGTAGGTATCGGCATAGACTATAGTAACATCTGTAAAGATTATAATACTTCATATTTGGATCGAGACAATACAGACCCTGCAACCAAGAAATGCATGAAACAAGTACTTGCTTGGGCTCAGGATTTTTTATCTGAACTTTTAGAAAACTTCGGATATAAAATACATCACTTACACTCTTCTACTCCTGTAAATGTAGAGGATGTCGCTTCTAAAAGATTTCTTTTTTACTCTCTAGAGAAAGAAATAACATTACAAAGCTATGTCATACAAAAAGAGTATGTAGAATATGAATCTTTAGCAGCATGGGAAATAGAAAACAGTGAGGGAATACTTATTCAAAATGATGAGGATGGGGAAGGGATCTACCTTTATCTCAATGAAAACTCCAGTGAACATCAATGGATACTCGATAAACTGAAAGACTTTTCTTTAGATGAAGTTCCCTTTCATGCAAAATAAAAAAGATCGAATTGTGAGATAAAATATTTTTTAGTTGTCTTCATAATTCATCTCAATACCTTTTATCAACAGCTTTGTTGATAATTCACCTTTTTTAGAGAACTTTTTATCATTTTTTTAGATACTTCTGTTTTATTATGATACAATTATAATATGAGATTTGATAGATATCTCTAAGAAAAAAATACTATCATACTGCATGCTTTTCATTGAAAATGATCAGCTATATTATTTTAGGAGAAATTGTAATGAGAAAAGAAATTAAAGCAAAACTGGAAGAAATCGTAGCACTTTTGAACGATCCAGAAGAAACTGTATTGGATAAAGAAATTAAAGAGAAACTGGAAAAAATTTCCGCGCTTCTGAGTAATCCAGAAGATATTGCAACAGAACAAGAAACTAAAGAGAAGTTGGAAGCCATTGTAGCACTTGTAAATAATGTGATGGTAGATCCAGAGATTGATATTGAATATTGTATACCTGATGTAGCGACAACATCAGATACTTGTGATGTTTCTGGAGATCCTTATATTTTAGTGACATATGTTGTAAGTGAATACACAAAACCGACACGTAAGATCCGTTTAACACCTACATACCTAAACAATACAGCAAAAGCGATAGCTAATTTGGTTACTTTCTCAATCGAACAATTTAAAACAGAGATAGATTCTGTAGAGATGGGCTAAAAAGTATCTTTTTAAGAGATTTTATCTAGGCTAAAAAAATTATTTTTAGCCTGCCAATTGATAGTTATTTAACAATTCCATGGAATTGCTCATAGACTCTTTTTACATATTTTGGTTTAAGACCTGTCGTTTTGATCTCTGCGAGCTCTTCTTTAATATGATCTTTTGTAATTGCGATGAGATTTTCCCATCTTTTCACCAAAAAGTTTCTTACATCTGCTTCAAAATCACCGGTATAATCAGGGTATACAGCATTTAATTTTTCTACAACATCACCAAACTCTGTTTCTTTGATCAGTTCTAATTGCTCTTTTGGATGCGTTTTTTCGACTTCTACAAGGTGTGTCCAACCCATTTCCAATATGGTCTTTAGCTCTTGTACATAATCTCTCTCTTCATTTGGAAATTTTTGGATCAATGCTGCAGCGATATCTTTGAGCGCATTGGCATTTACGATTTCCAGCTCTTCTTCAAAAGCTTTTAATCCTTCTTCATACTCTGCTGCATCTTCATACATTTTTGCGATCTCAGCATTTTTGCTATTATCTCTAGTATTTTTTTTGGGAGCAGTATTATTTTCCTCTCCCTCTGCCTCTGCATGAGCGGCTTTAAGCTCTTCCATCTGTAATTCTAAATAACGCTTTGTTTTTTGTTCAGCCATAGTATCAATACCCCATAATGATTTTTTTGTATTCTAGCATTAGTTGTTTAATTACAAATTAAAGAACTCACCTTAGAAATAAAATAAATAAGGGCATTAAAGGGCTATACATTGCCTCACTTAGGTGATACTTGATATGCTCAAAAGTAAGTTAAATACATAAATGTATGCATATCTTTAATAAATATCAGAGATAAAAAATGATAAAATGCGCAAAAAATAAAAGGAAGATATCATGTCTCATACACTAATTCACAATGAAGACGAATGTAAATATGAATACCATATAGATGGCCATGTAGCCTATATCACTTATGAGGATCAAAACGGAAACATGCATTTAACAGAGACCCAAGTACCTGAAGCGTTAGCGGGGAAAGGTCTTGCTAGAACGCTTTTAGAAGATGTACTACAAGAGATAGAAAAAGAAAATAAAAAAGCTGTAGCTAAGTGCTCATATATAGTCAAATATCAGGAAAAAAATCCAGAAAGAAGTGATTTATTTGCATAGACGTATCCAATGATCAAGTCTAAAGAGATTTGGACTTGATCACTATGCGTCCCTCTTTACTCCTATTCTCCATATATTAAATATCATCAACAATTACAAATGCCACTACTAGAAGTGGAAGCATCAACACTCGATCTTTTTATCGTACCTTTATTATAGCATCACAAGAGATATTGTTGCTTCGCATAAAATTGAGATGAGTATAACCATCAAACAATGCAGATATCTCTATTTGCCTTATATTATGTAAGCATTTATCTCTATCTCACCGTAACGGCTGCATCATACGGTAACTATTTGACTAACATCTGCATCATATGGTAACTATTTGAGTTCTGAACAGGGTTTAATATGGCACTTGTCTTCTATATTTAAATTATATTCGATACTATAAGACACAAATTCATGTTTTTCAAAGGTCTGAAGGTACCTAGATGTACTTTCTATTTGAAAAACTTTATATCTGCTGATAATGAATTTTAAATGTTTAATACACTGGAATTTAAAAATGTTTAATACACTTTTGGTGTATTTTTCGAAACTTTTTCATACATATAAGGAGTCAACTATGACGAAAAGAGTAACAGAAGGTCCTGCTGGGTATATGCCACAGTCAGCACCGGAGATGGGGGTAGAGCTTGCGCCAGAAGGTTCAGCTTTACTTTATGGTAATGTTGTCACACCTGAAGAGGCAATGAGAGATGCTGCTATAGCATTACTCACAAGGGACAATCCAACAATCTTCCCTGGTCCTCAAGTTTTATGGGACTGGAAAGATGATGTTGCGGAAAAAGCTGCAGCGATTTTAGATCTTGCATCTGAGATTCCAAACTGTAAAATCATTCCAATGCCAGATTACAGACCAAAATATCCAAAAATCGATGTTAAGGCTGAAATCAACCCAAATCACCCAAATCTAACAATCTTAGATAACAGAATCAAAGCATGTGTTTTTGTTGGTGTGCATTGTCACTACGCAAACCTTTCACTTAGAATGATTCGTGCTGGTACTGATTGTTATACAACTGCATTATGTGCTTATATGGGACATGAAGAAGCAATGGCATCAATTAGAGATCTACATGCATCAGACATTCAAAAGTTCAAAGAGATCGTAATTGAAGAAAGAAATAAATTAGGCATTGAGTGGGAAACTACTCTACCACCTGAAAATCCATCTTTACAAAAAGAAGATTACAGTACATTATCACCGGCTGATTATGGCGAGTATAGAAGTCTCATCATGACCAAAAAAGGTGAGCACGTTACTGAAGTCGAATAAAGGAGAAAATCAATGGATGCAAGTCAAAGACCACAATTAGAAAAGAAAAAAGTAGATATCAATTACCTACTAAAAGAGGCTCCAAGAGAGCAGCACTTTATTACAGGTGCGCAGGCAATGGCAGAAGCTGTTAAAAGAGCAAACGTAGATATGGCGATTGCGTATCCTATTACACCACAATCAGAGGTAATGCACCTTGTTGGTGATATTTATGCTCAAGGTCACATTAAAGAGTACTATAGAGCTGAAGAAGAGCTTGGTACTATGTCAGCTATCGCTGGTGCTGCAAGAGCAGGTGTTCGTCTATTTACAGCAACATCAGGACCAGGACTTCTTAGAGGTCTAGAGGCAATCGTATCATGGTCAGGACATAGAGTTCCAGCTGTACTTGGTATCTTAACTCGTGTTGTAAACGCACCGTTATCAATCCAGCCAGATAATATCGAAATGGCATACATGATGCACTGTGGTGCTGTAATGCTTCATGCTGAAAATCAGCAAGATACATTTGACTACACATTGGCAGCATTTGCTATTACAGAAAAAGTTGATGTTTATATTCCAGTAGCTGTTGCAACAGAAGGTTTCTTCGTAACACACGCTAAGGGTTATGTTGATATGTTTGACGAAGAGTATGCACTTAACGATTTCGATCCTGTTGCAGCTCCAGTTCCAGCTATGGATAACGAAACTCCACCAGCTAGAATCCAGCGTGATGCTCCAGTTCAAAAGTCAAACTTCATGTCTTACTTGATTCACTCAGTATGGCAACAAGAGATCTGGGATTCAAACAAGCGTGCGATGAAATATATCTATGAGTACCTTGGTGGACCAATCGAAGTTCAAAACCCTGAAGCTGATGTATTTGTTCTTGGTTCTGGTTGTGCTGCAGCACAATGTAGAGAGGCTCACAGATATGCTCAAGAAGATGGATTAAGTGTTGGTTTTGTTAAAGTAAAAGCAATCAGACCATTCCCAACTAACGAAATCAGAGACGCATTAAAGAATGCTAAAGCAGTAATCGTTCCTGAGCACAACATTATTGGTTGGTTATGTAAAGAAGTTAAAGCAGCTATTCCAAATGGTGGAATCGTTGTAGAGGGTCCAAGAGTATATGGTGGTATGACACTTCCAGTGGAATTGATCATGAAAGAAATTCATACTGCTCTTGGTCTAGAGTACGATCTAAAACTATAAGAAAGGTATAAAATGAGCTTAAAATATATAACTCCAGCAGAGAGATTTAAAAAATATTTACCAAAAGATTATGTAGAGTTAGTTGACTATGGTCCGTTTGGAAAGACTCAAGATGAAGCTGGTCCAGGTAACATGGGACAGTTTAAAGAGTTAATGGAAGAACACCCAATGTGTTCTGGTTGTTGGATGGCGTATTACATCAGATTGATCTTCGCTTCACTTCCACAACCTGAAGAGACTGTAACATTAGGTACAGCTGGATGTGGTCGTTTGGCTATTTCTCAAGCTGCTGTTCCATTCATTTACGGTAACTATGGTGACCAAAATGCTATGGCTTCTGGTCTTACACGTGCATTTAGACTACGTTTCCCAGATAAACATAAAGACGTTATCACAATCGCTGGTGACGGTGGTACTATGGATATCGGTTTCTCTATGACTATGCACTCATGGATCCGTGGTGAAAAATTCACAACGATCATGCTTGATAACGAAGTTTACGGTAACACTGGTGGTCAAGAGTCTGGTATGTCTCCTAAGGGTGCTATCCTTAAGATGGCTCCACTAGGTAAAAAAGGTGAGAAAATGCCTGCAACTGAGTTAGCAAAAGCTGCTGGTTGTGTGTATACTGTAAGAATGTCTCCAACGAACATCAAAAAAGCTGCAAAAATCATCAGAAGAGCGATCTTTGTTGCTAGAGAAGTTGGACCAACATTTATTCATGCGTATACTTCATGTAACATTGAGTACTCAATTCCTACTGAAGATGTGTTTGCAGATGCAAAAGAGAAAGAGAAAACAAGATTCCAGTTTGAAGAGTACATGACTGATGAAGCTAAAGCTGTAATCGAACGTGTAGAAGCTGAAGAAAAAGCGGCTAAAAGAGCAAAAAAAGCAGAGGTGGTTTAATATGGCTGAGCAAAAGAAAAGAGAACGATATAATATTAGAATCTCAGGACTAGGTGGGCAGGGTGTTGTAACTACTGCTCACATCCTTGGTTCTACTATGGATAACGCAGGTAAATATGCATCATTGGTACCATTCTTTGGTTCTGAAAAAAGAATGGCACCTGTTGAAGCATATGTACGTGCTTCTAATCAACCGATTTATGAAGTGGGTGAAGTTGTTTACCCTGACATTATTATGATCTATCACTCACAAGTTGTTACACATGGTAAATCATATACAATGCCTTTCTATACTGGTCTAAAGCCGAACAGTTTGATCATTATCAATACTGATTTTGATGTTCTTACTGAAGACGATATTAAAGTTCTTGAAGATCTAAATGCAACAGTTGTACAATTTGATGCAACAGCATTGGCACTAAAAATTGCAGGTACTGAACTTGCAACGAATATGGCAATGATGGGTATGCTTCTTGGTCTTACAAAACTTGTATCAACTGAAAACATTGAAGCAGCGGTAAGAGAAAGATTCTTGGGAACTTCATTCGTTTCTTCTGGTGGTACAGCTATGCTGGATTCTGCTATTGAGAAAAAGTTTAAGAAAAAAGAACAATTACTTGAAGCGAATATGAACGTTATCAATAAAACTTTTGAGATGGCTGACTCTGTAGATATCAGTGGATCTGAGCTAATTGTCAGATTTGACATATAAGGAAGGAATTAAATGTATTATGTAGCAAAAGTAGACGCAGACAAGTGTGCTGAATATAAATGTAACACGTGTACTCTATATTGTCCAGAAGCGAATACGCTTATGTTCGATAAAGAACACAACACGTCATGGGTAGATGAAGATAGATGTAAAGGGTGTGCACTTTGTGTATACGTTTGTTCTGATATGCTTGACCGTAATTGTATTACAATGGAAATGGCTGGTCACGAAGACTAAGATCTTCGAACCGTTAGTCACCCTCTTGGGTGACTAAGCTAAATGATATTTCTTGTCATCTAGCAATAGTATTAATCCAAACCTTCATATAATAAATTTTAAACCGTAAAATTAAAGTTATATCCTCCCTAAAATCAAAATATTTTAATAGCTTTAAACTATAAATTTCAACACACTTGTATTGTGAACACGACTACTTATAAAATGATAGAAACCTTTATTCTTTTGCCATACAGAGGTTTTATGCATATTTTACATCACTATTGAGTGACTCAATGCACTCAATGTTAATTTTAGACAATAATGCTAAAATTACGCAATTAAAACCGAAAGGATTGTAGTGAAAGTTACAGTAGAAAAAGTAGATGATATAAACTACATTATAAGTGGTACAGTTGACAACAGTGTGATTGAAGACAAGGTTGCTAAACTTAAAGAAGAAGCAGCTAAAAAGCCAAAAGATGAAAAGCCAAAAGATGAAAAGTCTGCAGATGAAAATATTGAGCAGGATGCAGCAGGACAAGTCTTTCAAGACTTCATTAATGCTGGAATTAAAGAAGGTAATTTAGATGTTGAAAATATTTTGGGTCAACCTGGACTTAAAAAATATGAGCAACAAGACGATTGTATTTACTTTGAAGTCGAAGTAGCTGTTACCCCTGAAATCAATGTTGATGACATTGATTTCAAGGATATCGCACCTACTTACACAAAACCTACTGCAAGCCCTGAGGCGGTTGAAGCTAAACTTGCAGAGTTCGCTCAAAATCAAGCGCCATTTACCAAGCTTGAAAAACCAAAGCCGATTGAAAACGGTGATGTTGCTGTGATCGATTTTACAGGGTATATAGATGGTAAACCTTTTGAAGGCGGTAGTGCTGAGAAGTTTAATATTAAAGTGGGTTCGAACAAGTTTATTCCTGGATTTGAAGAACAGCTTGTTGGAATGGAGTATGGTGAAGAAAGAGATGTTATCGTCACCTTTCCAAAAGATTATTCAGCGGATGATCTAGCAGGTAAAGAAGCCAAATTCGTTGTAAAACTGCATGAAATCCAAGAGCAAAAAGCGGAGACGATAGATGATGCTTTTGCAAAAAAAGTATTAAATAATGAAACAGCAACAGTTGAGACACTGAAGAAACAATTTTCAGAACAAGTCACTGCTGAAGAACTGTCGCAAATTTATATGCGTGAACTTAAGCCAAAAATCGTAAAAGCTTTACTTGAAAAATTTGATTTCACCTTACCAAATAACATAGTAGAACAAGAGATCGACGCAAAAGTCCGTGAAAAGACAAGAGGATTCAGTGAAGATCAACATAAAGCTTATATGGAAGATAAGGGTAAATTTAAGGAGCTTAGAGAATCTGTACGTGATGAGGCAAGAAAAAGTATCAAGTTGGCGCTTATTGTTGAAGCCTTAGCTAAAAGAGAGGGGATCGATGTACATGAACAAGAGGTCATTGCTGCATTGGGTTACCAAGCTACGATGACAGGTCAAGATCCACAGGCATTATTAAAATACTACCAAGATAATAACTTAATGACAGCAGCGAAAATGGGGCTCACTGAAGATAAACTGTTTGGTCATATACTTGGTTTTCATAAAGCATAATCAAGCCCTGGTACGTTATGCATAATACAGATGATATCTGGATTCAAACACTTTGGGATTGGGCAGATGAAAACGCTGTTTCTGATCTACAGTGGATTGAACATGATTCATATTTAAAAGGCGGTTATTTTAGAGGATTACCAAGAAACAAAGAAAAGTTACTGAAGCTAACCGAACTGAATCTTCTTGGTGCTCAACTCACTGAGTTACCAGCAGAAATAGGAAAACTGCTAAATTTAAAGAAACTCTATCTTTTAGGAAACCAAATCACTGCACTACCAGCTGAGATAGCCAATCTAATTCATTTAGAAGAACTTTATGTTCCAGGAAATCAGTTAAAAGAGTTACCAAAGCAAATAGGAGCTCTGAGAAACCTAAAGCTTCTTCTTCTTCAAGAGAATCAAATAACAACACTGCCAAAAGAGATCGGGGACCTTCTAAGTCTGACAACTTTAGAACTTGGAGGGAACCAGCTTACATCACTGCCAGAAGAGATCGGTAAACTTACAAATTTGAGCAAATTAACCCTTTGGAAAAATCAGCTTACATCACTGCCAGAAGAGATAGTACATCTTTTAAACTTAACAGAGTTAGATTGTATTTACAATAAACTAGCGTTAACAATAGAACATGTTCAATGGCTAGAGACCTTAATCACAAAAGAGTGTTCAGTGAATGTGTAATGTTGTAAAGCTTTATACGCGTCAATACACTTGTAGTATAGTTTAGCTATACTCCCAACATTAATATTAGGAGACACAATGCCTTATGATTCAGTTGATAGAGCTTCCGTAGAGAGAATGGTGCGCGAGTTTTATGCCGATATTCTGAAAGATGAAATAGTAGGCCCGTATTTCGTCAAAATGCTCGGTAATGATCTGAAAAATGGTAAATGGCATGAACACCTTAATACACTCTATAATTTTTGGATGCAGATGATGACAGGCGAGTCACCTTATCAGGGACACCCTTTTCCTCCGCATGCATTTATAGGACCGCTTTACCGTGAAACCTTTGAACGTTGGTTAGAACTTTTTCATGAGACGGTCTATCGGCTCTTTGTTCCTGAGATCGCTGATAAGTTTTATAAAAAAGCCAACATCCTGGCAGAACAGTTTATGGATAACCTTGGTATTAATGATGAAGACGAAGACGAAGAGTACTAAAAAGTATGGATAAAGTGCTTACAAGAGCAAAAGAGATCATTAAAAAGGAGATACAATGAGTGAACAGGCAAAAATATTAGCAGAGATGCAAGAGATCATTATGACCATTTTAAAAAATGGATCTGCCTCAGAGGCTGAAGCTGATAGGATTGATGAACTTGAAGCCTTGTTGCATCAGCAAAAGTGTTATAAAGAGATCGATGATGAAGAATATGAGTATCAAGGAGAAGAGATAGCAGGTCTTTTTGCTACTGACCATTATATGGAAGCCATAGAGAAAATGTGTGAGTGTGAAATTACACCTGATGATTTCTTTGGGTTTATAGCCTATCATGATGAAGATGAAGAATTCACAGAACTGTTTACAGATGCATTTATCTCAGAGGTAAAAAAGGTCTATCAATCAAAGTGTAAATCCTAGGAGCAATAGCTAAAGCTTATTGAAGCCTTGAAGTCCTTTCATCTATACACTTTGTTGCATAGAAAAAGAGATCTTATTTTTTAAGTTCTCTATACGGCTAATGGAGAAAGATAGAACAAGTTACTTTGCCGTCTTAGCTTGTATCACTGGATTTTTCATCACAGCTGCCCGGACATCTTCATTTTCATCTATCATTAATAGATCCAATATCTGAGAGGGTGTACTTGTATTGACTGCAACAGAGGATCGAACATTTTCATCTTCATCTTTACTGAGTTCATTGAGTATCTCTATAGGTGTATTAGGATTGCCTGCAATCCAATAGGCAAGATCACTATCTTTACTTAATTCAACTAAAGTCTCCATAGGTGTATTTAAATGTTCTGCAACAAACTGTTTTACCAGAGGCGTTTCATCTTTACTCAAGTTCACTAATGTTTCTGCTGATGTGTTCATATGTGCAGCTACTCGTACGCGGACAAATGGATTCTCATCTCTACTTAATTGATCTAAAATCTCAGCGGATGTTTTTTCATCTTGTAATAGTTCTAATGCATTTGTGTTTGTCATATGTGTTACCTTTATAGTTTTGAATCTTTTTTAGCAATGAATCAATTGGATGAATTGTAGCTTTTATATCTTAAATATTAAAGCATCATAGTGTGCCCCTAAAGTTTGAAATAGGGTTTTAAGTGAATTTACAATATGATGGCCTACAAAAGTCCTAAAGGAAAAAAAGATTAATGGATACCACTATTGATATACACTTTAATGTAACACAAGAACAAAAAGAGACGATAGATTTAAGAGCGTTAGAAAATGGGTTTGATGACATCTCTGCGTATGTAAAAGTAGTCGCACTCAAAACGCAAGCATTTACGCTTACACCTGCAGGTACATCAACGGGAGAAGCATCTGTAGAACTTGGATTTAAAGTAACAGAGGCACAAAAAACAAAAATAGAAGAAAACATGAAAGAGAGCGGTTGTGAAGACCTTACAAGCTATCTAAAATATGTTGCATTGCATGCAGTCGTCACAGCAGTCGTAGAAGTACGTTCAACTGGAAATTTTGATGACATGTTAGCGCGTATTGCTAAAGCAAAGAGTAAAGGCTAGTTTTCACACGTTAACCTGATACTACATAATTAAGATAGAAAAGCTACAATTCGCTCTATTGATTATAGACATAAAATAGATTCAAAACTAATAAGAGTAAAAACATGACAGAAACAGAAGCATTGGTCAAAGCAAATATTGAAAAACACAAGAGACTAGATGAAGGTGAGTGGGATGACGAAGCCCTAATAGAAGCGCAAAACAATATTGAATTTGTGAAGCAATTCAAAGAAGAACTCTCTAAAGATCTTTTTGGACAAGAACAAGCGATCAATATTGTTGCCAACAGTATGAAAACCTCCATCAAAGACGAAAAAGGACCTAAGGCCACCTATCTTTTTTTAGGCCCTCCGGCTACAGGTAAGACCTTCCTTGCTGAACTGATGGCAGAACATATGCCTAAATATAAGATCATGAAGTTTGACATGACACAGTACCACCAGCAAAATGGTGGAGAGTTGTATGGCTATCCTGCTGGATGGAAAGGTTATGGTGTCGGTCAGCTTACAGGCTTTGTCCATAGAAACCCTAAGGCTGTCATAGTACTTGATTCCTTTGAAAAGTGTGACAATGTCATTCAAAATAACCTTTTTTCCATCTTTGAAGGTGGTAAAATGCGTGATGCATGTGGTTGGGACAAGATCACCGATGAGCCGTGTAATGAAGATCCTGACATTATCTATAATGATGAAAATGCAAACTACTTAGTGGACTTTACCGAGGCAATCTTTATTATTACGACAAGTGTAGGTAAAGAGCTTTATCAAGATTACAGGTTTCATGATTTAGTTGAAAAAGACTATATCCAGGCCGAATCGATGATCCTTGAAGCGATAAAAAGAGAAAAGAAAAGAGAAAGTAGAAGTGGCGGTATCCAGGAAGCCATCGTACCAGAGCTTGTTTCCAGATTTTCTAAAGCACATATTGTCTTGTTTAATAAGCTTGAATATGATGCCTTTGAAAAAATATCCAAAAGGGTGTTTCTAAACTATAAAGATGAGTTTTATGACCAATATAAGATCGAGTTTGTTGTAGGTAAAAATTTTGATAACTTTTTGAAAATACAGATGCTTAACTTTGCTCCAGAACTCGATGCAAGACGTCTTAAAGAGAAAGTAAGCACCATCTTTTTTAACAGAATCACCGAATTCATGCAAGAAACAGACAAGCCGATCATGAGTTTCAAGCAGATAAAAGTATCACTGTCTAAAGAGTCAGTGACATTTTTAAAAGAGAGGGTAAGTCCGCTTATTGAAAGTGAAACACTTGTAAGAGAGCTATTTAGGAAAAACACTACCCTTGATATAAACGATACCATTACAGAGAAAAATGGTATCATCACTTATAAAGTCAACTCGTGTAAGTTTTCACAAGTGGTTAGGATCAAAGACTTTAGCGAAGATGGACTTGTCTTCGATATCCCTAATGTCTCTTTTAATGATATTGCGGGACATTATAAGGCAAAGCAGAGACTAGGCGAGGTGATTAACTTTTTCAAAGAGCCAAAACTTTTGGAAAGTTTTAATATCGCACCGCCAAAGGGTATGCTTTTGTATGGACCTCCAGGTACAGGGAAGACGATGCTGGCAAAAGCCTTTGCCAAAGAGGCAGAACTGCCTTTTATATCGACTACGGGACTTGAACTGCTCAAACCGGAAAAGACAAAGTCGATCTTTACCAGGGCAAAAGCTTATGCACCGGCTATCATCTTCATTGACGAGATCGATACCCTCGGTAAACGTGATGGAGAAAATGGCAGAGAAGTACCTATTAATAAACTCTTATCAGAGATGGATGGTTTTACAGGCAGAAAAGGTGAAGACATCTTTGTCATTGCTGCAACCAATTATAAAGAAAACATTGATCCAGCCATTATAAGACCAGGAAGGGTAGAGATCCATATAGAGATCAACAATCTTGATAAAGATGCAAGGCAATACTTTTTAGATAAAGTAATCAAAGAAAAGCCTACAAGCGGTACATTTGATATCAAAAAACTGCTGATGTATACAACTGGATTTACAGGTTCTCAACTTGAAATGCTAGGAAAAGAAGCTTCTTATTACTGTTTACGTCATGGTTTGCCTGCCATCACGCAAGATATTTTAATTGATCAGATCAATATGATCAAATATGGTGAGAGACAGTCTTACTTATCTCTTGAGCAGATGTTTGAAGAGACAGCGATCTATGAAGCAGGACGAGCTGTCATTTCTAAGACCTTAATGCCTCATGTGAGTATTGAGCATGTAAGTCTTACGCCAAAAGACAATAATGAGCACTTTATTTCACACAACTACAGTGATGTGCAAGAGAACATGACGGTAAAAGATTTTAAAGACAAAATATGTGTATCTTTAGCAGGAAGAACAGCACAAATAAAACGCTTTGGTGAGATCGAGGGTATGGATACGGGTGCTTCAAATGACATACAACAAGCCACACGTGATGCGTATGCAGCAATAGCACATTATGGAATGGATAAAGAGGTGGGGTATATCAACATTAATGGTGTTATGGATGCCAACAAAAGTGCTATGAAGAGTCAAGATACACAACACTATCATCAGAAAATCGACATCGCCTTAGAGCGTTGGATGCTTGAGGGTGAAAAACGTATTTCAGCGTTAGTGGATGAACACTGGAGTACGATAGAGCGTTTATCAAAACTACTTCTTGAGAAAGAGATCATTTATGAAGATGAATTGGATGAGATTCTAGCTAGTTAATACGCTATGGGAGTAGGGGCTTTTAAGAGCCTTACTCCATAAAGCATATTTAAAAGTACAGATCCATCCTAGAGCGGATCTGTACTTCTTAATATGGCACCTTAGCCAATGTTCGGAGCAGTTTGTGCATCCCATTTTGAAATATGTTGTGTGTACCACTTTTTAAAATCTTTTTCCAAAAAACCTTGTAGCTCTTTTGGACCTTTAAGTATTTCCCATCGTTTATGAAACTTTTCTAATTTTTTTCTTATTACATCATGATCACTTTTGTGCATCTGCATGTCGGAGTAGGCACTTTGCTCCATCATATCTTCTTCTGTTTTAAAGTGAGTTTCTATTTCAGTTAAGAATCCTGGGAAGAGTTCGTCCACTTTTTCTACATCTTTGGCTTTCACAGCATCATAAAAGTTGTTGATCACTTCCATCTCATCTTCATGCAGCATATTCATCATAGCATTTGCCACTTGTTGTACATCTTGTTGTTGAATTAGCATTTTATCTCCATACAATTAGGTTTTCAAAAAAGATTATAGCTACAAAAAGTTTATACTTACTGACAGATATCAATAAGTTTCAATATATAAGTGTAGAGGAGGTTGTAAAAGTAAAAGAGGAAGATAGATTAGGACTTAAACTTCCTCGATCAAGCATACTAGAGAAAAACCTTCTTTTTTGGCTTTTTCTTCAATCATCTCTGCTTTGGTTTGGGCTATTTCAAACATGTATCCGCCACAAAACCCTTCACCATTGGTTACGATCTCATGGGCAATGGCTTCTGCCTCTTCTAGATCTTTATGAAAGACCTCCTTGAGTATTCTCATACAAAATTCCCATGAAACGTGCTTATCATTAATGATAGAAACAAGGCACATTTTAGGTGCATTGAATTCTATCTTCAAGTAAGATTTGAGTGTAATGGGCTTTTTAATCGTTATTGGCATAGTGTTCCTGTATGATCTAAAGATAATTCATAGTTTAGTATTATACCCAAAAAAACTATAGGTTACTTCGTACGAGTTCTATGATGTATATTTGACACAGCTGATACAGATGAAAAGAATGTTCTAGTTTTTTATAAATCCTGCTATAATTCCATTTCAAAAAAAAAGCATCTTTTTACCTTGACTATACTTGTGTTTACAGATGGTTTGTACAAAAAGGATGAAGTATAGAACTTCAAAACAGTATTACTAGAGAAAACCTTAGAATCTTGATGACTTTGTTTTATGAAAAAGCTATAGAGGATGAAGTATTAGCTCCTTTTTTCATAGATGAGATCGGTGATGATCTTACTAATGAGGACTGGTTTGAGCACATAGATCTTTTAGCAGATTTTTGGTTGGCTAAAATTCTAGGGGAAAACACTTATTATGGAAATTTTGTGGGTGCCCATGTAAAGATGCCTCATCTCAAAAGAGAAACTTTTACGAGATGGCTGGAGCTTTTTTCCGCAACGGCTGATGAAGTGTATGTACCTGATATTGCTGAAGTGTTTAAGAAAAAAGGGGAGCAGTTTTCTAAGCAGTTTCTCAACACAAAGAAAAAGATTTAAATGAATTTTTTTAATACATTATGTTAAAAGTGTATATTTTTTGAATAAAAGGAAAAGAATGAATACCGATAAAAAATGGAATTTGCTTTTCATCCAAGATGATAGGTCAATGTTTGATTCTGCTACTAAAAGGTTCAATGAATTGTTCAATAGGGTAGATAAAGTCTCAGGGAAAGAAGAGGCGCTAACACTTTTTGATGCAAACCCATATGATATTGTTCTTGGTGATCTTAGTGTCGAACCTGAGAATGTTGGTCTTTTAAAACAGATCAAAGATATGAAACCTGAACAGACAATATTTGCTTTAGTTTCACCCAAAGATACAGATAAACTTTTTGGGATAGCTGACTTAGGGATCAATGCCTTTGAATTGACACCAGAGTACTTTGATCAAGCCTTGGAGCAAATTGCAATATTCGACCCTTCTGTCGAGCAATAACACTTATATACTCCGAAATATGAGGCTTAAGTAAAAGACTTAAGCCCCTTTTATATAGTTATCTGCAACCGCATCTGCAACCATGTATCTTTACTTGGTCTTCTTCAAATATTTCACGCCAGATTTGTAAATCCAACTCCATTGGTTTTAAGCTATCACTTTTTGATTGTTTCATAAATGCATCATTAACATCTATCAACGCTTTGTTCATCTTATTGAGCTCAGGTAATACCTTTTCTCTCAGTGTTAAATCTAATTTACTCATGACTAATCCTTTCTTGATAGTTCTAAAATATAGCATAGCATATTATTCTTTATTAAAAATTATAGGGTTTGTTTATAGATAAATATGTGCCTGTCATTCTATTTGTATATGTCATCATCCCTAAAAAGCTTCGAATCTGTGAGAGCTTCTATCGAAGGGGTATAAGTAAGTCTTCTTTCGCTAAGATGTCATATTTAAGATAAAGGCACAAAATGCAAAAAATGGAACAAATAAATAACTTATTAGAGAAGTATAACCACTTTAAAGATGCGCAAATTCGCTCAATTGAACCACTATCAGATTCTTCAAAAGTGCTTACTCTTGTAGTACAGGATGATGATGGTGAAGATATTAATACTGTCAAGATAGAGTTTAACAATATAACTAATTCAAAGATATTAGATAATAGCGTACTGTCTTTTATGGATATGGGATTCGGTATTAGTATTGTCAAAGAACATGATTTATATGGTTTTGCACTTGGAAAAGGTACTGCTATGTTACATGTGCATAATGCACCTTTGTATATTATAGCTTCAGATATCAATTTGGAAGAAAAATAAAAGAGAGTGTGAGAGTCTTTAGCAATGATGAAGCGTATGACTTATAGTCATAATCCATCGAAAAGAAAGAGACTAGTTTATTAACATTATGCAGGGAGCATAGTTGGCCCTCTGCATCTCAATTACGTATGAAATTAGTGGATATTATTCACAACCACAACTGCCAGTGCTGCAACTGCTAGCACTACCCGTACTACATGAACTACCTGCATTAGGGTTCTCAGCTACTCTGATCAAAAATGCGTTATCACCTGTTTTTTGAGCAAAAAATAAGTGTTTTGTACAAAACTCCTCATTCATGAATTCTGCGACTATATTTGAATAATTGTATGCATCTTGTTGATTATCAAATGATTTTTCACTTGCATATTCACTTCTTTTAAAACATCCGCATTCGTGTTCCATTTGTACTGTATACATAATTTTTTCCTTATCTATTATAAATTTACCGGAGTATAGTTAGTAAAACTTTAAATAAGATAAAAATACTCCTAAAAGAGAATATTTAACATCAATTGTCACTATAGATCTATACACAATGGATTTTAATTATTTAAAGTATTAAGAGAAGGGTATTTAGAAAAAGAGTTTAAGTACTGGATTATTATACATATTCAAGATGGGGTTTGGAAACTGATATGTATCTTAGTGATTCTAATTAGCAGTAGAATCACTTTTTAGATTAGATCAAGGGCAGATTTTTTTAATCTACCTTGACTTAGAAGAATAATTATTTGTCATATGTCATGCAAATTTTATTAGTTTGAACCACTCTCTTTTGGAGGTACTTGGCTAGCATCAAAGCCAATTGTCACCCCACTTTTTTTTACAAGTTCTCTTGCATCTTCAACATCTTCATACTCTTCATCATCATCAGGTCTTACACTGCTATGTATTATTATCTTATCTCCGTAATCTACAGCTTCAAAAAAGTGTTTCATACAAAACTCTTGATTCATACGGCACTCCAAAACACGTGCTTTATTATACATGTCTTCTCTTGTTTCAAACGTCAAATTATCTTCAAGCCCACTCTTTGTATGGCAACTGCATATTTTTTCAAATTCTATTGTGTACATTATAGTTCCTATCTTAATATTAATTATAAGTGTGTTATATCATTAAAAGCTTAAGATGCAATAAAAAAGCTTATTTAAGCTCTTTTATCACGATAAAATCACCAGATTCATAGGAGTAGACCTTTTTGGCCTCTTTATCAATAATAACTGGACGGATCCACTCATTTAAAATAAACTCTTTGGCTATAGAGTTCTCCACTGCTTTTCCTACTTTTTCCAAAGGAGCTTCCATAAATGTTAGCAGTCTTACCGGCTCATGATAAGCTTCACCTTCTAAATGGACTGATTGGGTAGGAAGACCGATTTTTAGATCACTGTAATTACCATTATAGACACCGATTTTTCCAACCACATTGTGATAGACTTTAGAACCTGCTCCATAAATGGCGTTATCTACGGTAGAAAAATAGTGCTCCATATTGATCCATTCACCTACAATGAGTGGCCCGTCAAAGATACGCGTTAGGATATCAGCATTGTCATTATCTATACGCCAGTCATAAGAGTGCATAAAGAACCTATTGTTTAAATTCACATGTTTTGTTGAACTTCTAGGTCCTGCAAAGGCTCCCATATTACCTGCTAGTCCCCATTCAGGCCTAGGCTCGGACCAGTCCATTGATTTTATCATCACATCTTCTTGTGTATGTGTATATGGAAGCGCTTCTATTCTTTCTTCTCTGGACATTTGAGATGCTTTGTTAAAGTCGTGCATAATCTGGAAAAATTTAGGCATCTCTTCGGCCGCTAGGATATCTGTGTCATAGTATTTGATCTCATCCGTGGTAGTGATGTGCAATCCTGGTATGAATTTTGTACTATCTGGGATGACAATGCCTTTTTCTTTTAGCGCTTCACGTACCTCTTTGGTATTGGCTATCATACAAAGTGCTCTTGTGTTTGGAAGGGAGATGTTTCCTCCACATGCTCCACAATCCAGTGCTGATTCAAATGGATTGTTGTCAGAAATACTTCCGTGACCGATGATAGTGACAAATTGAGGAAAGTCATCCACTTGACCTATCATCGTCAGGTAGTTATGCAGATATTTGACTTTCTCTTCAAGTGTGAAACCGACCATAGAAAGTTTATGCTTTTGGAAAGTATAGTCTTCTTCTGTGATCTTGTATTCATTTTTGAGCTTTTCTATTAGCTCACTGGACAACTCTATATGTAGTTCCTGACCTAAAACAAGGTGATTTCTGATGGCTTGGATCTCTTCTGTTGAATACTCTTTTGAACCGCTATTTGACAAGACTTCACTGATGATGTGTGTATGAAGTTTATTGACATACATCTCGATCTCTTCAGATGAGAGTTTATCTAAAGTATAGGTTGTTTTTGGTTTTTGAGGCTTTAGTTTTGAAAAAAGCTTCTGTGTTCTTCTTGGTGAAAAAGTTTTTCCAAAAAGATTGATACCGAATATCCAGCCGATAGCCTCAACCATTATATAGGGTGTATATGGGTTGTTTTTGAGATCGCTTAGTACTTTTTTAGTTGTTTTGTTCATCCCTTTTTTGGAACTATAGTCTTCATACAACTCTTTTGGTATTTCAAATACTATATTTTCCGATTTTACGATCGCCGGAGATAAAAAGAGTTCATGTGATTTATCAAACTCAACAAATGCGATTGGAAGACCTAAAAACCCACCGGCCCCATAGGTTTCGTATGGACCACTGCTTTCAATCTGTCTTCTGATCACTTCAGATCTTACATCCAAACAGAATGTTGCAGAAGCTACCGCTTTTACATTTTCTTCTTGTTGTGCACTGGTAAACTCATCGACATAAGAACGGATATAGCTGTCTTCAAGTGATTTAAGCCAAATATATCCTTCTTCTTCTCTCAGTGTCTCCATGATCTTAGCAAGTTCAGTAAGTGGTATTTCTGTGTTACTCAGATGATCACTTGCAAGATGCACTTGCTTTGCATCCAGTTGAAGTACATACTGCGTATAGCTTTCTAAGATATCATCATAGTTCTGCTGGTCCTCCATCGCATCGATGAATTTTCCAGGTAAGCTGCCTTTATGTTTAAGTATTTTGAGTAAAACATAAGCGCTATTGTCTTGAATATAATTCCTTAGTGCTTTATAGTTATTGATCTTTCTGTTTTTTAAATATTTTATTTCATAGTAAAATCTGATAGCTAAATAATCCATCAGAGAAGAAGGATTCTGTTGTTGCGAATAATAGTTTGGATCTTCGGAACGATACTTGATAAATCCTGCCCAACCATGAAGTTTTAGTATATGCTTAAGAAGGTTTCTCTCTATATCCTCATCTGCAACTTGTAGTTGTTCAAGTGCCTCTTTTACAAAGATTTCAGAATCATTTGCATAGGCAAAGTTCTCATAGAGTTTAAACGTTTCAAACATTCCAAGATCTCTATTTGACATAGTGAGTGTCGTCTGCTCTTCATCTAAAAAACGTGTAATATATTCGATGACTTCTTTTTCGATCATCTCTTTATCATCTCTGTCAAAAAGAATGTCATTGATCTCATAAAGTGTCATGTGTTTTGTAAGTTTTTTACGCCATTTCTCTTTATTATGATAGAAGAACTTTTCATCTAGATATGCCAAAAGATCTTCATCGATCTTATGTTCTTTAATAGAAGCAGAACTTCTGAAACTGTTCCATTTTGGATTGACTTCCAAGAGACATTTTTCAGCCAGATCGTAATATTCTGCCAGGCCGTCGATCTCGAGAATTTTTTTCAGATTTGATTTTAGAATGCTAGGATCAATTTTCCCTTCTTCATAGAGCTTTAGATAATACGATGGTTCCATATACACTCTACCGCCAAAAATACTTTGGGCTTTATCAAGTCCCTCTTTAAAGTTAAGATGTTCAAATCCTTTAAGTGGATTATGATGAATGAATGAACCGATAGGCCAATAGTGCGGTACGGTATTTTTAATGGCATTTAGTTTTTCTAATATACTCATGCAATAGTCCCTTTAAATCCAATAATACTTAATACAAGTAGTGAGATAATAATAACAAAATGCATGATCTTCTCTTTTGATGTCAGATCCACATAATGCAGATTGGTATTTGGTGTGCCGAATACAGTCTTTGGCATCACTCTCATAGCCACCATGAAGTTACCAAAAAATACTACCACAACCACGATATACCATAGCAGTGTCGTTTCTTCTTTGATCATATTACTCAGTAAAAAGAGTGCATTTGGAAATGGTGGATAGAGTGCCAGGGTGATCAAATAGACGGTTAAAAAAGCACCTACATACGGCGTGGCGAGAGTTGTACCGCTGATACCATGATAATTGGCACTTCCATAATACTTGTCATAGTGTTTTGCTATGGAGTATACACCTGCAAGTGTGATCAATAGAGAAAGACTGTAAAGTACACCCTGTTCCCGTATGAACAACATAAAAAATGGTGCATTGATAAAGAGTAAATAGTAACCAAACTTATAAAAATTTGTTGTCTTTGTTGCCTTATAGATAGAAAATATTGCACTGAGTAATGCAATGATCACTAACAGACCGGAGTATTGACCCTCTACGAATGAAGAGATCACAATGGCACAAAGCAGTAAAAAACCGCTTATCAAAAAGATCTTTTCACTGTTCAGTTTTTGAGATTTCTCTAAAACGAGATAATAAGGTACACCTGCAGCTAATATTAATAAAATGATGTTCATTAACATATTCAACCCTTCTTGAAAATTTTAATGTATTTGATAAAGAAGTCAGAGACGTAGGCCTCTTTTGCCAAGAGTTTATAAAATAACCATTGTGTTCTCTTTGGCATCTTACTTTTTTGTATACCCACGAAGTGTTGCTTATACATAAACAGCCACCCTATGATCATAATAGCAGCCAATGCAACCATTGACATGATGATGGTTACATTGAGTGTTGCCGCACCATAGAAAAGTAGGGCATGCTCACCATAGATAAAATGTTCTAATGCCAATCCGATAAACTCATAAGTGAACAGGATAATAATAAATGAACTCACAAGTGCTAAGATCACTTTGATCGAGTCGGATCTTGAAACCTTAAAGAAGGACAAGAAGAGCTGCGTACCTGTCAGCCAACCAAATGCCAAGATAACGATCGCTGCATTAAACTCAAAGAACTCTTCACTAAGCACCATTTTCACTCCAATGAATATAAGAAGTGGCAAGATGGTAAAGAGTGCAATAAGATTAAACGTTTTGTTACTTTTATGCTCTGTTTTTTCTTCCCAGAACAACTTGTAAGAAAGACGTTGTGGTATGTTAGGGTCATGTCTCGCATAGCGTATAAGGCCACCTGACTCTAAGAAGAGTGTTGCCTTAAAGATGCCGTGTACCATAAGGTGGTAGATAGCAAGACTGAATGCACCAAGACCCACTTCCATGATCATATAGCCCATTTGACCCGCTGTTGAGTAACCAAGCGAACGTTTGATATCAGGTACTACCAGCATCAAAACCGATGCAAAAATGGCAGTAAAGAGTCCTATGACAAATGCAATATTCAGTACGGCTGGTGTCAGTAGAAGCAAGAAAGCCAATTTATTGAGCAAGATACCGCCTACATTGACTACACCCGCATGCATTAAAGCCGATACAGGTGTAGGCGCTTCGGATGTATAAGGCAGCCAGATATGAAATGGTACAATCGCAGATTTCATCATGGCAGCTACTAAGAAAAGTAACCCAATCACAAAAATTGTAGGGTTATCAGTAGGGTTTTTAGACATCTCCAGCCAAGTTTGACTCAGTTGTCCTAAGTCAACACTGCCAAACGTTTGATAGGTTAATATCACTGCAAGTATAAACAATAAGTCGGCCCCTTTATGTATCAGCATGGTCCAACTACCATTTTTCACCGCACTTTTTGAGGCAACATTAAATGATACCAATAGGTACAGACTGATACTCATAAGTTGCCAAGCAAGAGCGAGAATCACAAGGTTATTACTCATTACCAGCATATAGATAGCGGAGAAAATAAAATTTAAAAGGATAAAAAACCTTTTATATCCCGGTTCATCCCACATATATTTAGTAGCATATTTACGGATCACAAGACCTAAAATAGCAACATAAGGTACAAGTATGGCAGAGAGCTCATTGAAAACAAATAAACCCCCAAATCCATGTATAGATTCATCGGTAGTGATAACATAATAGGTTCCATACAGCCCCAATAAAGCAATCATGCTTGACAACATGATACTAACTTTTGGAATATGTTCCTTTTTACTAACAAAAATGAGTATAAATGCTATAACAAGTGGTATGCCTGGAATAAGCAATATAATTTTTTCCACTAAAAACTCCTGTAATTCACTAAATTATTTTCGTAAAAAAATTCTATTTACTGGGTCTAGAATTCGCCATTCTTTATGATTATAACACTGAATCAAAATAAATTTGAACAACGAAAATTTTCAAAACCACCTTCTAAAACCTTAGCCATTATAGATGATTTTTTTAAAATATAGTCTATATTAAAAACAAAGTTGTTCTAAAACGTAAATTTAACAGTTCATTGTTACTATTTCACAATTTGACACAACTATTACTTATAATCCAATTGGTGTAGCCTTTATAATACATCAACTTTTTAATACCAGAGATACCAATGATCAATAGGTCCAATAAAGAGAAGTGTTCACATAGAGATGCTGTACATTTTTTACACTATATAATGTAATAGAGATAAATTGTTTTAAAGAAGATATGATAAGAAATACACTTATTAATTTCTTTAAAATTAGATTATAATAATAAATAACTGATTATTATATTATGCATATTTTGTATAAATTATAAGAAAAGTCAAAGGTTTTTACAGTAAACTCCCATTTGAAAACATATAAATGAAGTTGATAAAGAATTTGTCATAAATATTACCGATAAGTGATATTAAGGTTTTTTTGTGTAAAGTTTATTTGAAGCCCCATTTGTAATCTATTGGTTATGATGATTGAATATAATTATTCTAATTAATAGATATATGTTTAAATCATCATGGAGTAAAGGAGTTAAAATGTATTATGTAGCAAAAGTCGATGCAGACAAATGTGCTGAATATAAATGTAACACGTGTACACTATATTGTCCAGAAGCAAATACGCTTATGTTCGATAAAGAGGGGAACACATCTTGGGTAGATGAAGATAGATGTAAAGGGTGTGCACTTTGTGTATACGTTTGTTCTGATATGCTAGATCGTAATTGTATTACGATGGAAATGGCTGGTCACGAAGAGTAAGTCTAGAGTCTAGATTTAATTTAAATATTTTATTAGGAGAAGTTATGGCAAACCAAGGTCCTGCGTATTATTCACCGTATCCTGCGGCTACGTATGAAGGTGTGATAACACCACCAGAAGGTAAAGCACTTTTATTGGAAAGTGTGGTTGATGAAGAAACTGCAATGAGAGAAGTTGCAAGAGTGATGTTGACAAGTGAGAATGCAACTATTTTCCCTGGTCCACAAGTATTATATGGTTTCAATGAAGAAGCTAAGAGAAAAGCTACACTTATCAAAGAGATGTCAGAAGTTCTTAATGCTAAAATGATCCCAATGTATGATTACAGACCAAAGTATCCAAAAATTGATGCTGAAGTTGAGATCAATCCAAATCATCCAAACTTAACAATTTGGCATAACAATATTAAAGCAGCGATCTTCATTGGTGTTCATTGTCACTATGCAAATGTTGCATTAAAGATTGTAAGAGCAGAGACAGATTGTTATACAATCGCGATCTGTGGTTTGTCAGGGCATGAAGATGCAATGGCTACATTAAGAGACCAGCACTCTTCAGAGCTTGAGAAATTTATCAAAATAGCTAAAGAAGTAAAAGCTGAGTTGGGAAAATAGGTAGGAGATTATAATGAGTAAAATAACTGATATGACAGCAACACACAACTGGTCTGGGCAGAAATTAGTTTCAACAGACCACCTGCTTTTCGAAGCTCCTAGAGAAAAACACTTTATGACTGGTTCTGAAGTTTTAAAAGAAGCAGTGAAAAGATGTACAGTAGATGCATCTGTATCGTACCCTATTACACCACAATCTGAAGCAGCACACCTGATCGGTGAGCTTTGGGCAGAGGGTTATGTAGGTACATACTTCCGTGGTGAGAATGAATTTGGTGTAATGTCTGAAGTTGCTGGTTGTGCAATGGCCGGTGCTAGAACAATTACAACGACTTCAGGTCCTGGTACACTTAGAGCGATGGAAAACTTTGCTCAATGGTCTGGTACAAGAATTCCATGTCAACTTATCCTAATGGCTCGTGGTATTAACTCGCCACTTACAATTCAGCCAGACAACTTAGAAGTAAGTTATTTATTGGAAACTGGTTGTATGATCTGGTACGCTGAAAATGTTCAAGAGCTATTTGACATGTCAATTGCTGCATTTACAGTGGCTGAAAAACCAGATGTACACGTGCCGATTATTACTGCAGTTGATGGTTTCTTTGTATCTCATACTCGTGAAGCAGTAATGCTTCCAGCTGATGATATTGCACTTCATCCATATGATCCATATAAAGCTCCACTACCTGCAATTGATTCTGAAACACCTCCAGGGCGTTTCTTAAGAGATCCATTCGTAATGAAGTCTAACTATATCTCTTATGCAGCGCATGCTTCATGGCAGTTTGAAATCAGATCTGCAATAGAAAGATCTAGACCATATGCAGCACACTACCTAAATGGTTTAGTACACGTTACGGGTTCTGAAGATGCTGAGATCGCATTTGTTACTTGTGGAACTGCTTCGAATCAAGCAAAAGAAGCTGAACGTGAATTAAACAAACTGGGAATCAAATCTAAAGTTGTTAAACTAAGAACAATTAGACCTTTCCCAGAAGCTGAACTTCTTGAAGCACTAGAGGGTGTAAAACATGTATTTGTACCTGAGTTCAACGTTGTAGGTTGGCTAGAAAAAGAAGTAAAAACTGCACTTTATAAAAAATGTGATGCTGATGTTGTTGGCGGACCAAGAGTTGCTGGTGGTATGAGTATGCCTGCTGAAGCAATCATTAAAGAAGTTATGGAAAAAATCAACCCTGGAAAAGGAGCATAACATGGCAATTGATATATATAAAATCAACCCAGAGTTCAGAGACATTATGCCTAAAGAGATCATTGAACTCGAAGAGAACGCTACATGGGCTATGAACCAAGAAAAACCACGTGGTATTAAAGAGCTTCCTGAAACAAAAGAGTTACTTGAAGAGCACTCTTTATGTGCTGGTTGTCCAGAAGCAGCTGCATTAAGATATGTACTTTCTGCATTACCTAAACCTGAAGAGACTATCATTGTAAACTCTACAGGTTGTACATCTTTAATGTTCCCACACATCGCACTTCATACTGTGCACTCACTTTTTGGTAACCAAAATGCTGTTGCATCTGGTATCAAAAGAGTTTTAGACTGGAGATTTCCAGACACTGAAAAAGATGTTGTTGTTCTAGCAGGTGATGGTGCTACAGTCGATATCGGACTGGACTATACACTTCAGTCATTCTTTAGACAAGAAAAGATCACAACGATCTGTTTTGATAACGAAGTATATGCAAATACAGGTGGACAAGAGTCTGGTGCAACGGCAAAAGGTCAAGTATTTAAAATGGCTCCAACTGGTAAAAAGTTTGACAAAGTACCTATGTGGGAACTTGCTACAACTTCTGGTTGTCACTATGTTATGAACATGACAGCTTCAGCACCAAAAGCAGTTGCTAAAGCAGTGAGAGAAGCGATTTTAGTTGCAAGAGAAATCGGACCAACTTTCCTTAACATTTACACGCCTTGTATTCTTGAGATTGGGTTAAGTGCAAATGAAGGGCTTGGTGAAATGAAAGATCAAGATAAAGATAGATTTGCATCTTACAAACATGTATCTGCTGAAGCAGAAGCATACTTGAAAAAATGTAAAGCGGAAGGAAAATTATAATGGCAAAAGATTCGATTAAAGTAAGACTGCCTGGTCTAGGTGGTCAGGGGGCAGTTACTGCTGCGCATATCGCAGCAACTGCAGCAGATACAGAAGGTTACTACGCGGTTTCTAATCCATTTTTTGGTGCTGAGAAACGTATGGCTCCATCTGAGAGTTATGTAAGAATCGGTACAGTGCCTATCTATGATAGAGGGGAAGTTATTTACCCTGATATTATCATGATTTTTCACCCACAAGTTATTACTATGGGTAAATCATACACAATGCCTTTTTATGCTGGTATTAAAGAAAATGGTCTAGTTATCATCAACAGTGATCACGATCTTTTAACTCCTGCGGATAAAAAGACTCTAGATGATTTAAATGTAAAAGTTCTTACAAAAGACTTTACTCAATTTGCTATTGATCAAGCAGGAACTGAACTTGCTACAAATATGGCAATGTTGGGTGCATTGTTTGGTGCTTTAGGTACTGTTAGTAAACCTGCTATTGAAGAAGGTATTAAAGACAGATTCCTTAAAAAATATACAGCTTCAGGTGGTACGGCTACACTTGACTCAGTAATTGAGAAAAAGTTTAAGAAAAAGCAAGAGCTTATTCAAAAAAACCTTGACACTGCATCTGCAGCATTTGACTTAACTGCTGCATGGGCAAAAGAAGTTGGTTTAACTCAAATTCTAGAAGATCCAAAGAACTAATTCTTAATATTGCAACTGTACCTTTGGTGCAGTTGTAACTATAAGCCTACATACAATACTTAAAGTATTAACAAACATCCACTAAATTACAATCTAACTTTTAAGGTACACAGTCATGATACAATCATTTATACTTACGGGATTTTTAGGTGTCGGAAAAACCACTATGCTCACCAATACGGTCAAAGAACATTTTTCTGATAAAAAAGTTGCTATTATAGTGAACGAGTTTGGTGATATTGGTGTAGATGGCAATATATTGAAGAATGTACACAGTGAGGTACTTGAAATTTCAGAGGGGTGTATTTGTTGTCAATTGGCCCAAGAATTTGAAAGTGGTGTGATTGAGATCATTAATAAGTATAACCCTGAAATCATATTTGTAGAAACTTCAGGTGCATCTGAGCCTTTCCCTATCTTTTTATCTCTTCAAAATCTTGGTATCTCTGTTGAGGGTGTCATTTGTGTTGTGGATTCTAAAAACTTTGATTCCTATAAAGATAATTCAACGGCTAAATATCAAATTGGCGGCTCCAATATCATCGTACTCAATAAGACCGACCTAGTGAATGAGGATGAATTAGAAGCTGTAAAGAAAGATGTCATTCAAATCAAAGAAAAGTACAATATCAAGAACACGCTTACAGGTCAAATGATATTTAACAACTATGTGATAAATCAGGCCCAACAAGGTATTGTCCATAAAGAAGTCTTTGAGGGTGTGTACAAAGTTGATGAGATTATTGGATTGGCAAAAGATTATAATCGCCTCGATCACACTACACAAGATTCAATTACTCAAAAAGTAGTCTACCTAAAAGATGATATTGAGTTTTCTGATGTCGATGAAGTGCTAAAAACGCTTCCTAAAAGTATTTATAGGGTAAAAGGTGTCGTAAGAACAAAAGATGTTCCAAACCCTATTGTGATAAATTACTCATTTGGTAATGTCTCATTTGAAGAGTTAGAGAGCTATACTGAACGATCTATTATGATATTTATCGGTGAAGCAATAGACAATGATGTCAATCTGTTAAGTGAAAAATTTGATTTTTTAAATCTACCTAAATTTAGAATGAGCAAATAGCTTACAGCAAACTATTTTCCATACTATGGTTTTTATATTTTGGCAAAGTCTGCCAAAATATGTCTATTGTATACGAACAACTCACTATTTAAACGATGATTGCCCGTATATAGCTCTTTACAAGATGGTTTCAATGCATTTGAATCTCCTCAGACACACCAAATTCCCCTAAATAGACTATTGTTTGCGCATTTTTCAAGGACATCATCTTTTGATGATTATATTGAATGTCAGTTTGTAATTTGTGTGATAATACGCTAAAATGAATGATTCATTATAGTTTTGGAGTACATATGGATCTTTTCCCTGTTATATCATTCTCTCTTATCGTTTTGTTTGTCGTAGTGGGTGGGTATGTCTTTATGTTTCTACATGTGATGAGATCTGATCCAAGAGAATTAGAGTTTAGGAAAAATGTGGGACAAGATGCAAGACTTGTTCCGCATACTTACAAAAAATAAACAATCCGACATATCACTTATCATCTATTAATCAAACAAAAAGGATACAAAATGAGCGAAAAAAGAAGACTGCATATTCATATGTCAGTAGACAATATAGAAGAGAGTATTGCTTTTTACAATACTCAGTTTGGCACAGAAGCAACCAAAGTAAAAGATGACTATGCACAATGGTTGGTAGATGATCTCTCTCTTAATTTTGCGATATCAACAAGAGGCTATGAAAAAGGTATCAATCATTTGGGTGTACAGTATGAGAGTGATGATGCACTATTGAATGCACAACATATTTTTGAAGAAAAGGGGATTAAAGGAAAGGTAGAAGAAGGTGCCGTATGCTGCTACAAGTCTTCAAACAAATATTGGGTCACAGATCCTACGGGTATGATATGGGAAAATTATCACTCTATGGATGATGTGGAAGTATTTGGTGTAGATGGTTCTGACACTGCTGATGGCTGTTGTATGCCAACATTTGGTACGTTTACTGAAACACCATCATGTACACCAACTAAAAATGATGATACCTGTTGTAGTACGGGTTCAGATGACTGTTGTACCTCATAGCATTCAAATAGTGTATGAAAACTCTCATAATGAAACTCTCAATGCTTTAAAGCATTAATGAACCCATGCAATTACACATTTATTACATTTAAAGTGTATACTATGATAATTAAGCTATACATGGATCAATGTAGAAAGGACTAGGTCATGAAATATTTGTTAAAAATCTCTCTTTTTGCGGTGGCTATCTTGTTCATACAGGGATGTGCAACACATCAAAATTTTGTCAGCAAGTATAATGCTTGGGTGGGACAGGATATCAATGATTTAATTAAAAAGATAGGATATCCGGACAGTACCTATACCTTGCCAAATAAAAACATTGTCTATGTGTATGAAAGATCCAGGATTTACACTTACCCTTCAATGTCTATGGGGTATGGATATTGGCCATATTATCATGGCGGTTATGGTATGTATGGTTATGGTACGGATGTTGTGCAGAAAACCTGTAAACTTTATCTTGAAACCAATAAAAATGGCATTATTGTAAAATGGGGTTCACGGGGTAATTCCTGTGTTTCCAACTAGTAGAAATATTTTGAAAATGATAGATAAAGCTGCACTGTATGTTTGAAATTGCAGAGTATATTGGTATTATCGCTTTTGCCAGTTCCGGTTTTTTTGTGGCTGTACGAAATCAACTCGATTTTCTGGGTACGTTGATCTCTGTATTCCTTACAGCACTGGGTGGAGGGATCATCAGAGATATTGCGGTAGATAAAATGCCTTATACGTTTACACACAATGCACCTGCACTTACCATCCTTATCGTCATGATCCTATTGATCGTATTTAGATTCAACAAAAGAGACAGTATAGAGAACAGACCATTTTTTATATTGAGCGATTCCATAGGGCTTATCTCTTTTAGTATTACGGGTGCACTTATAGCCATAGAAGCAGGGCTTAATCTTACAGGTGTTTTGGCTCTATCTTTTGTAACGGCAGTGGGTGGAGGTATCATCAGAGATGTGATCATCAATGAGATTCCTTTTGTACTAAAAACAGGATTTTATGGGACTATCGCACTACTGATAGGCTTGACTCTCTATGTGTTAGATCTTTACGAATTGATCTCTTATTATACGATGATCATGGTGTTTATAGCAGGGATGGTACTTAGACTGGTCGCATATTATAAGAAATGGGCCATCCCGATGCTATAACTTAACCTTTAGAAATATATTTTTTCAGATACACGTCAAGCTCTTTTTTCTGTACAGTACTCATAGCACGGATGGGAATGACATTGAATCGGCGAGGATTTGTATAAAGAAGGTAAAACCGCTCATCATTTTTCCACTGAGAAAATGCACTCCAAGGAATGGAAGCATTGTTGCTATTTTTATCTAACTTGATACCTTTACCAGAGATATGCAGTGTGATCTCATGGGGTAGAGTAGTGCTTTTTTGATACACGCTTTTGGCTTGATAGGCAGAAAGCATACGTACAAAAAGCATATAAAAAGAGATAGAAAAAAATGCAGCGATACTGTTAGTGATGATTTCACGGGTATTTGAAAAGTCAGTTCCGACGATCACAATAATAGTAGCCAAGATGGCATAAAGTGCTAGCATAAAGACTCTTTTGCCTGTTCTGTGATGTAAATTTACTGCTTGCAGGTATTCGTCTTGGGTGAGTTGGTAGGTGATATTCATGGTTTGCCTTAGGATAAAGTGATGGTATTATACAATGATTACATATACACTACACAGAGCGCGTGATATGATACATCATCTATGTGAAAGGAGTTGGCATGTTATATAAGGTCAAAGCAAAAATAGATAAACTGAAAATGAAAGCTTTTTTTAAAGCACTTACGGATGGCAGTATCGCCGATCAAGAGCCCGATGGTTCGTATATTATAAATGCGATGCAAAGCGCACGGAAGACAGACGGTAATACACTTGAATGGTATCAAACATGTGAATGTGCTACACCGCTTGAACATGAGAGAGAAACAGTGTATGATAAATATCTCTATGACATTGAAACAACACGTGTTGATGAAGTAAAAGATGACATCAAAGGTGAATCATTTTGGGATTGCCTAGAAAGCTCGTATTTTGATGACTCATATACCTTTTAATACTCTCTACAAGGCTGAACATGGTTGGCTTCTAAGTCGGTTTCATTTTTCATTTGCTGAATATCATAATCGGGATAATATGCGGTATGGTGTACTGCGTGTCATGAATGATGACATTATCCAGCCCCATACAGGTTTTGGTACACATCCGCACGAAGATATGGAGATCATCACCTATGTGATACGTGGTGAACTGACACATCAAGACAACATGGGGAATAAGGAGAGTTTAGGACGTGGTTCTCTGCAGTATCTCAGTGCAGGTACGGGTATCACACACTCTGAAAAAAATGAGGGTGATGAGGCAGTACACCTCATACAAACATGGATATTCCCACATGCCAAAGGTCTTCAACCTCAGTATGGTTCAAAGGTATTTGACCCTGAAACACGCCATAACAAATGGCTGCATCTCATAGCCCCGATGGGTACGCCCAACATCATCAATATCTATCAGGATGCAAACATGTATGTTTCGGAGTTAGATCCAAACAAAACGCTTACCTTTGAAGTAGGAAAAGACAGACAACTGTATGTGAAACTCATGGAAGGTGAGGCTAAGATCAATGGTATAGACTTCAAAGAGGGTGATGCTGCTGAGGTCTCAGGTGAAGATTTGCATGTTGAAGCGTTGCATCATGTACATATACTCTTGGTTGAAATGGCAAAAGAGTAGTACTGTCACATCTCAAAGAGATGTAACGAGAAAAAAGATACCTATTGACCGATGATAAAATTTCTTTCCAGTGTATCCTTGAAGCGTTTGAGCTCAGCATCTATATCCAAGTTCTCTTTAAATACATCATGTATAGCATACGTTTCAAGTGGTTCTGCACCGCAAAACTGGAACAGTTTATGTGTGGCAATGTTTGCTTCATCCAAGGAGAGACCGTCAAAGAAACCCTCTTTATTATCAAACTCAGTCTCTGGACAGTTATAGGTTAGACCTAACATATATTTTTTACCTTGCATCAGCCCGCCGCTGCCATACTTTTTAGAAGGATCGTCTTTGCTTCTTCCGTCACTGACATAGGTCACAGTGTTCATACCTGACGAGAAAACTTCATCGATGTATTTTTTAGTGATCCAGGGTACACCCATCCAAAAAACAGGATACTGAAATACAATATAATCCGCCCAGGCAAGTTTATCAAGCTCATCACTGATATCATAGGCGCTTTCGACCATACTTTGTTTCACATTGAATCCATTTTGCGTAAAAAAATCGCTGGCAGTGTCAACCAACAGTTTGGTTAACCTTCCTTCTGCGATCTGGTCATATCTTTGATGTCCGTTAATTATAAGTACATTTTTCATCGTTTTTTCCTTTTACTTTTGGGTAAAGTTTTTCATCATCTCTTGCATTTGCTGTATTTGTTCAGGGGTCATTTGAGGCATATGCGATGGAGTGTTGTTGTCTTGTCGGACTTTGATCGGGAAATCAGGT
>Ga0210119_1000019_pt1 | contig 35214 bp, 50 predicted proteins | sample China_Bullhead_C_2_FD_184859 | JGI IMG/M metagenome (GOLD analysis project Ga0210119, IMG submission 184859) | Wetland microbial communities from San Francisco Bay, California, USA, that impact long-term carbon sequestration -... | ecosystem: Environmental > Aquatic > Marine > Wetlands ... | reverse complement strand
ATTTGGCCGTACCGCTGAAGAGTTTGTCTTTCTCAAAGAGTGATTCAACATGAGTGGCTACATCTTCCATTTTGTTGACTTCTTTTTGCTGACTCTTGACAATGCTGTCAATAGCAGGGTAAACACCATCTTTAAAAAGGTTGTCATTGATCTGCTCTATACGGAAGCGTGCACAGATATCCAGCTCAAAAGTATCCTGTAAGACTTTAAGCATCTCTTGTGTTTCATCATAGAGGTTGTCCTCTATCTCAAGACCATTGCTTTGCGCATCTTCAAGAAGTTTCAGAATGGCGTCTAGAGACATAGCAATGTACGTAAGTTCTACAGGGTGCAGTTTACGCAGTTTGATACGCCGTGTAATACGCTCAAGGTCATAGATCTGTTTTAAATGCGTCTCAAAACGATTGATGCTCGGGAGTAACAGTTCTGTAAGGTTATAGCGTTTTTCAAGCAGCTCTTTATCGCAGATAGGGTTGAGCAGTCGTTCTTTGAGAAGACGTTTACCAAAAGCCGTAGACGTTTTGTCTATCAGGTCAAGCAGTGTGATGTCGGAAGGATCACGGGAGATCACTGAAAGCTGTTCCATGGCGTTATTGCCGATGTACATATAACGATTGTTCCCCAAGAACTGCGGCTTGTTCATCTTCTCTATAATACTTTCATCATGTTCGATGATAAAGTCGATCAGTACTGCCAAAGACTCTGTCGTATAAGGGTGTCTCTCAAGGTCCAAGAATTCAATGCTGGAAAGAAAAGAGTTGATGTTGAAGACACGGGTAAAGAGTTCATTTTGGAATTGTATTTTAAAGCGTTTTGTATTGAGAGAGTAGTGCAGAGACTCGAGTTCCAAATAGTGTACGATCCACTCTTTGTCTATCTCTTTGCTGTCAAGCGTGATGATCACTTCTGAAGTCGTGTAGGTCTGTAAAAGGTTGAACGCTTCATCCAGAGCATATGTTTTGTCATCGCGGGTAGAGTGTATCTCGTTACAAATGGTTTTACCGGTACTCACATCTATAGCAGCATACCCTACAGAGAAGATACCGGCATTTTCATCTATGAGCAGAGAGACAATGTTGTTTTCAGAGGGTTCGCTTAAGTATTCAAAGTTTGTACCCGGAGAGATGATGTTGGACACATAACGTTTGATATTTGGCATCTCCCCTTTTTGTTTGACGACGATAATCGTATATTTTTTGGTAGAGATGAGACGCGAGAGATAACGGTCTAAAGAGACAGCAGGAACACCTGCAAGAAGAGGGTTGGAAACCGAGTTTTCCAACACGGCTTTACTTTTACGTGTGAGCTGGATGTTAAGTAGTTCAGCTATCTCTTTGGCTTTACCTACTTTCATCTCATCATTGTTCACTTCATAGACTTCAAAAAAAGTCCCGATTTCCATTAAAACCAGTGCATCTTTCCCATATTTTTCTTCAAAATGCATTTGCAAATTAAAATAAACCTCTGTTAAAAGTTTCTTTTTTTGAGAAAGTATTTCGGTCACTTTGTCCACTAGGCCTGCCCTCATTTTTAATAGATAGATTTTAACACAAATAGGGTTAGAGATATCGGTAGAGAATGGATTTATAAATATTTTAGATAGTTTGGGTATAATACCGTCCCATTTTCTACTAAATGTATGTTTGGTGGAAAAAATCCATAAGGGAGTAAGCATATGCCAAAAATGAAAAGTGTTAAAGGCGCTGTTAAGCGTTTTAAAGTGAAAAAAAGCGGCAAAATCAAAAGAGGAACTGCGTATAGAAGTCACATCCTTTCTAAAGTTGATGGTAAACATCACAGAAGTATGAGAAGTCCTAAGCACGTTGACCCTGTTGATGCAAAAAACATTAAAGAGATGATTAACTAATCATTCTTTGATAGATAATATTCCCCCGATTAGGGGCAAGTTCAAACAGAGAGAATGTTTGACACCTACTAAAACTGACTTTTAAAAAGTTACAGTACAAGTCTAAGGTAAAGGAAAAACCATGAGAGTAAAAACTGGTGTCGTAAGAAGTAGAAGACACAAAAGATTATTAAAACAAGCTAGAGGGTTCTATAGCGGTAGAAGAAAACACTTCAGAAAAGCGAAAGAGCAACTTGAGCGTTCATTAGTATATGCTTACAGAGATAGAAGACAAAAAAAGAGAGATTTCAGAAGACTCTGGATCGTTCGTATCAATGCAGCAACAAGATTAAATGGAATGAACTATTCAACATTCATGCATGGTCTTAAACTTGCAAACATCGAACTTGACAGAAAAATTCTTGCTGATATGGCAATGAATGCTCCTGAAAGTTTTACAAAAGTAGCTGAGGCTTCTAAGGCAGCACTTGCTAAATAATTAACTTTTTAGTTAACTATTTCTTGAGGAGTTTCGGCTCCTCATCCCCTTTTAAATATTTCCCTAAATTAATTTTATTGTTACATTGAATTGAATTGAATTGGCTTGAGTTTTCTCTGTCACTTTTTCTTTTTTGTAATACGACAAAAAAAGAAAGAAGTAACCAAAAAGAAAAAAATGTAAAGAACTGTCGTGGGCTAATACATGTAATTTTGTATATACGTTTGTTTGGAGGGGATTGAACTCCCTTTTATCCTAGGGAGTTCTAGATGAGATTAGGGAATTTTATCCTCTTTGGGTTTGACCGGAAAAGCCGATGATTCCTGGACGTAGATTACATACGTGTTCGAATCCCAAACCTTTCATTGCGTGTTGTACCTGGTAGCTTCTGCTTCCTGAGTGACAGTAAACGATGATAGGTTCTTTTTTGAGTCCTGCGAGTTCTTCTTCTACTTTTGCATAGAATTGTGAGGTAGGTACAAGTTTGTCGGTCCCTACGATATGCTCCATTTGGTACTCCATATACTCTCTTGTATCCACAAGGGTAAAACCGATCATCCCCAGGCTTTTTGCTTCTATGAGTGCTTCAAGTTCATCTCCGTCAAGTTGTTCTTCTTTAAGAAGCAGCTCTGCCTGCTCTTTTGTCAAACCACCAGAGTGTTGATGCACGACTTCTTCTATGGCATCGTGTTGCGCTTGCGCTTGGGCGTATTCCGGGGTACAGAAGATCCCACAGTGACAGGTACCATCTTCAGGGATCTCTTTTTCCAAAGCAGGTGTACATGGACAGATACGGTTATCCGCTGCTTTTTGTTCCTCTTTCGTTTCACCTATGACCATGAAACAAGGACAAAATCTTTTGCCATAGATAAGCTTGTTTCTTGCAAGCCCCATAGCGACACCTTCGTTGACCTCTTCATTGGGGTTGAGCACAAAACCAAATTGATTATTGACTTTATCTACAAAGGTCCATGTTTTTTCTAATTCAGCTTGAAATTCATCAGAGTTCATATCTATTGGTTGCATTACATTCCTTTATGTGTAGTGTTTGATTCATTTGTTTCCAGTCTTTGTGACATTTCATCAAATTCTTGTACAAAAATCTGCATTTGTTTGCCCCACTCTTGAAGTAGATTTTGGGTTTTGTTGAGGTCGATATGGATGTGTTGTTCATTCATCTCTACTCCAGCCTCTTTTGTTTCAATGATCCCTTTTTCCAGGTCATCAGAGATTTTTTTTATGTGTACAGCCATCTTTTGGTTTAAGTCTTTAAAAAAGTCTTTTGTTTTATTCGTATCAATAATGATAATACCATCGTCCATATGGACGCCCATCTTGCTTAGTTTTGTTTCATTTTTTTCTTGCGACTCTTTTTGTTTCCGCGCCTTTTCTGCCTCAAGTTCAGCAAGCAGTTCTGTTCTGGCTTGTTGTGCTATTTTGGCATCATGTTCAGCTTGTTGTTCTTTATTCTCACAGCCAGTAAAGGAGAGTAATAGTATGAGACTCATAAGCAGATATCGCATAAGGATCCTTATTGAATTAGTAGATACATTATACAATGATTTATGAAAGAAAGATAAATCTCCCATACCCTGAGATAGAGGAGACTTGAAAAAGAAGTGTTATGTGTAGATTATTCCCCACATTTTCCTTTACCACATTTACCTTTGGTTGGTGCTGGTTTTGGTTTCGTAGAAGCACTACATTTTCCGTCACCCTTCATCATGTCTTTTTGATGGGTTTCGCGCTTTTCCTTAGTCTGCTTCATGCCTTTTTTAGCGTCTCCGCATTTACCATCCTTATTCATCATCTCCTGTTGAGCGTTTCCACATTTTCCTTCTGCGCTTGCTAAGGTAAGCGATAAAGCTAATGCACCTATAAATAATAATCCTAATTGAAGTCTCTTTTTCATTGTTCATCCTTTCTGTTATTGCTCTTCACCAAAAAGAAGATGGTCTAAGCTAAATTTTCCGGCTCCAAATGAAGCAAATATGGCTAAAAACAACATGTAATATAAAGGAATTTCAAACCCATTATCTCCTGCAGAAAAGCCATGGCCCAAATGTACGGTAGTAATGGCAACAACCATCACCACAATAAGGGGCAGTGAGATAAGTCTTGTAAATAGACCCAATGTTAATAACACTACACCCAACAGTTCTGTACTGGCTGCCAGATAGGCATTCAAAGTAGGGAATGGGATGCCTAGGGTACCAAACCAGCTGGCAACACTAGACATATCTGACCACTTTTGCATCGCTGGTCCGTAAAAACCATAGGCTATAGTAAGTCTGGACAAGAGTAAAGAAACATTTTGTCCACTGCTTAATATATTTTTAGTGATTGGGTATATGTTTTTTAGCATCTGTATCACCTTTTGTTACTATTTGTTTGTTACAACAGGGTAAGTATAGTAAGAAATATGTGTACTGTGTGTGTATTAAATTAAGAAAAAGAAGAAGTTCCTCTAAAAAGAAGAGGTATAGAGCGGTCTTATGGATCACCATATTTACCTGCTTTACATTTCATGATCGTTGTTTCTGCTTTTTTGGGTGCTGAGATTATCTTTCTCTTCACATCCTGTCAGTGAGAGCAATGACAATCCGACCAGGGCTGAAAAAAGTGATTTTTCATAAATGATCCTTTAGTAGGTAGTCTATAAGAAAATAATACATCATAAAGGGGGAGAAATCCTCTCTAGAAAGATAGGAAAATACAAGGTTGTTTACCAAATTTTTTAACTGATTAAGAGGCACCATTACATTTTTTGGATGTTGTTTTAGCGTCACACTTTTGTGCACTATCACATTTCCCTGACTCGCATTTAGATGCAGCTGCATCATCACTATTTGTACACCCTGTAAAAGCCACAAGTGCCAACCCTACTAACGAACTAAAAATTAACTTTTTCATCTTTATCTCCTAATATTTTTATGACTATGAAGTATAATAGCTTTTATGTGTAAAGCACGTGTAATTGGTTTTACACGTTAAGTGCACACATATATGATTATGATTAGAAAAAATTTTAGAAAAGATACAAATGATAAAGAAAAGAAGACAGTTTTTAGTATGGAGCTCCATACTGGGGGTTTCCCCTTATCTCTCTGCCAAAAGTATGGGCACCTATGAAAAAGCATTTAAGAAAATAGAACCAACCATCGCAGCAGTGCAGGAACATATGTTTCCCAAAGGGAGTAAATTACCTTCAGCAAAAGTGATGAATGTAACTCAGTTTTTGTTTGAAACCATGATGCATAAGAGTTTTGACAAAGATATCAAAGCATTTGTGCTAGAAGGAGCCAAAGAGCTGGAGAAGCGTGAGAAAGGACGATTTGCTTCTATGACGCCACAAGAAAAAGAGATAGCTTTACGCGCTTATGAAGAGACGAATTATGGTCGTTCCTGGTTATCTCGGATTATGACATTGACAATGGAGGGGATGTTTTCTGACCCGATATATGGCTCAAATATAAATGAAGTAGGATGGAAAGCAATTAATGCTTATGGCGGATCTCCAAGACCTAAGACAAGGTATATTGAGCTATGAAATATGATGTGGTCATCATCGGCTCAGGAGCAAGTGGGGGAGCCGTAGCCTATACCTTATGTCAAGCAGGGTACAAAGTAGCCGTTTTAGAAAAAGGCCGTCTCATCAAACGTGAAGAGTTCTCTAAAGATGAGTTAGCCTACTGCAGAAGGGATCTGGTCACCCCCGATCTATTTGACGAATATCATACGATAGAAGAAAAAGTCGATGGTGAGTGGATAGCTACGCCTACATATGAATCAGGTTGGAGTTTTTGGAACGGGAACATTGTGGGAGGCTCTTCCAACTTGATGTCGGGTATGTTGCACCGGTTACACCCTGATGATTTTAGACTGAAGAGCAAATATGGAGAGATAGAAGGAGCCAATGTGGTGGATTGGCCCATCTCCTATGAAGAGTTGGAACCCTATTATACGCTCACGGAAGAGTTGGTAGGCATTTCCGGTAAAGTCGATAAACATCCCTTTGAACCACCCCGAAGTACGGCAGATTTTGCACAGCCTCCGACCAAAGAAAATGCAGTGGTGGAGCTTTTTGACAAGAGCTGTCAAGCACTTGACATTACACCGCTTGTCACGCCAAGAGCTGTCCTCTCCAAAGACAAGCCTGGACGTGATGCCTGTTATTATTCAAACCGATGCGGAAGTTATGGCTGCAGTTCAGGAGCAAAAGGAAGTTCGAGAGAAGCGCTTTTAAAACCCGCTTTAGCTACGGGTAACCTGACGTTACAGAGTAACACGTATGTGAAGTCTCTACATACAGACAAAAAAGATGAGGTCAGCCATGCCATAGTCGTTGACACCGTGACAGGTAAAGAGAAAAAGATCAAAGGGAAGATCTTTGTTGTGGCTGCACAAGCGCATGAGAGTGCAAGGCTTTTATTGAATTCTGCCAATGCACATCATCCTGAAGGATTGGGCAACAGCAGTGGGGAACTTGGTAAGAATCTCATTTTCTCTGGAGGAGGTTCTGGACAAGGGGAACTGCATAAGGATGCTTTGAAACATATCAAATTTGAAGAGTTGATGACAACAGGACTTTTTGTCAATCGTTCTATTCTGGATTGGTATTTTATAGACCATTGGTGGGATGGCAGATTTAAAGGAGGTTCTGTAGAGTTTATGTTTGAACATCAAAATATTATCAGCCGGGCACGTAAAAATGGTTACGAAGACGGAAAGCTGGTATGGGGTAAAGATCTGGGTGAACGTTTGATTCCTCGTTTTACGGAACAGAAAAGTATACGTTTTGAAGTCTTTAATGACTGGCTTCCTAATGATAATTGTTTTGTTGCCTTAGATCCTACCCATAAAGACAGGTTTGGTATGCCCGTAGGAAAACTGCGCATTCAAGGGCATCCTCAAGATGTGAAAGTAGGGAGATATATCGCCAAGAAGTGTGAAGAGGTGCTCAGGGAGATGGGAGCAAAAAATATTTATTCTGCTATCTCTTCGACACCCCCGCAGAACCTGGTTGCCGGAGGATGTCGTTTTGGAAATGACCCTAAAACATCAGTACTGAACAAATATTGTCGGGCTCATGATGTCAAGAACCTTTTTGTAGCGGATGCCAGTTTTATGCCCACGGGAGGTTCTGTAGCGTATACCTGGACGATTTATGCCAATGCATTCAGAGTAGCAGATTACATTGTAGAATCATTGAAAAAGCTTTCATAGTATCAAGTCAACACATTGTTCTGCAGGGTAAAGGATAGGGCATAGGTTAAGCTTGATTTAAAGGCATGTTTATTTTTGATTAATCATATATCGTTACAATCTATCAATCAAATATTTTTCAAGTATCAATTTTTATCATTTGTACTGAATCATTTAATTATATAGGAGACTTCATTGAAAAAATTTTATGCGTTACTACTTACCTTATCTCTCAGTACGATGGCAGCTACAGCATCGACACACACAGCTAAACAGATGGCCAAATATACTATTAAAAAAGGGGATACTCTCTCTTCTATCGCACATAAACATCATACAACCATTGCAAAAGTAAGAAAAACCAACGGACTTAAAAAAGGAGACATCCTTAGGATAGGAAAGGTATTGAAAGTACCGACAAATGCCTATGAAACTTATAGTAAAACATCTGAAAATCCGACGAAATATGTAATAAAAAAAGGGGATACACTTTCTTATATCGCACATAAACATCATACCTCTGTGAGAAAAATAAGAAAAGCCAATGCACTTAGACAAAGTCAAATACTTAAAGTTGGAAAGATATTAGATATCCCCCAAAATAATAAGAAGGCGAACCAGTTTGCAAAAGTAAAGAAACCCGCTTCAGACAAGAAGTTGGTTGCATCACTCTCTACTCTGGATACGATTAGTTTAGAAAAAGAGAAGAGGGAAAAACCTAAAACGTTTGCCTTCACTGATATTTTTAAAAGCAAGAAAGAAGATAAAGATGCTGATAAATGTCAAAGAATCACTTCATTGGCAAAAACAAAATTAGGAAAAAGATACGTATGGGGAGCAAGTGGTAATAAAAATTGCTACGACTGTTCTAGTTTTACAAAATTTGTCTATAAAAATATAGGTGTCGATATTCCACGTACCTCGATCATGCAGTCAAAATTTGGGAAATTTGTGAAAAGAAGTGAGTTGAAAAAGGGAGACCTTATCTTCTTTGATACTTCTAAAAGACGTAAAGGGTATGTGAATCATGTAGGGATTTATCTTGGGGATAATAAATTCATTCATGCTTCATCCGCAAAGAAAAAGGTTGTGATCACGAGTCTTAATAAAAGATTTTATAGCAACAGATACAAAGGCGCGAGAAGACCTTCTTAATAGGTAGTCCTTCTTCTTGATGAGGCGTATGCACTCCTCATCACCCTTCTACTGAATGAAATCTAACTATGAATCGGAAGCTTAGCAGATCAGCAAGAAATACTTTAGCTAGGTAATTTTGTCTTAATAAAAAGTGTAAAGGAAGCATTTATGAATGCCTGTAGAAAATGTAACAATACCAATGTTTCTTGGAATGGTATATGGAAACAATGTGCAAGTTGTGGTGAAGTACATGAAAGGGAAGGTGTTATGGAAAACAACACAATAACTTACATAGGCACACCGGAAGAGAACAAGAGTCTACATGATATTGTATCATTGCCTTTAAAGTCGACATTGATGGGAAAACTCATATCAAGTCTACACTTGATACATTAAATCGTTTTATAGGGTTCTTCTATTTTGTAGAATGAGGAAAGACCTGTCAAGGCAGAGCCTTGAGAGGATATAACCTTTATCTATTTATTATTCAGCTTCTAACACGGCTCCGGAACTGGCATTGGTTACCAGGGCTCTATATTGTCTTAGCCATTTACTTTTTAATGGTTTTACTATCGGTTTGAAAACATCTCTTCTTTCCGCTATCTCTTCAAATGTAAGCTTTGCCTCCAAGATGTAATTATCCACGTCAATGTGTATCTCATCCCCATCTTCAAGTAGCCCTATAAGACCGCCTTCTGCAGCTTCAGGACTTACGTGACCTATACTTGCACCTCTGGTTGCTCCAGAGAACCTACCATCTGTGATCAATGCAACCTTGTCTCCTAGACCCATACCCATGATAAGGCTTGTAGGGCTAAGCATCTCTTGCATACCAGGACCCCCACGAGGGCCTTCGTATCTGATAACCACAACATTACCCGCTTTTACTTTACCGCCGAGAATACCTTCAATGGCTTCATCCTGCGAGTTGAAGCATACCGCAGTACCAGTAAATACTCTGTCTCCAGTGATACCAGCTGTTTTGATTACGGCACCCTGTTCTGCAAGGTTACCGTAAAGGATAGCAAGACCACCCACTTCAGAATAAGGATTGTCAATCGTGTGGATAATATTTGTATCCAATATCTCTGCGTCTTTCACTTTTTCATACAGTGTTTCCCCCGTGATTGATAGATTGTCTATGAGGATATTATCACCACGTTTCATCATTTCATGCATGACGGCATTGACCCCACCTGCTTTGTTAATGTCTTCCATATGTACAGTCGAGAGTGATGGAGAGATCTTCGCAATGTGAGAAACACGTTTGGAGATGGCATTGATATCTTCAAGATTGAAGTCTATTTCCGCTTCTTTTGCGATAGCCAGCATATGGAGTACCGTATTTGAACTTCCACCCATGGCCATATCTACAGCAAAAGCATTACGTACGGCATTTTCATTTAAAATATTTCTCATACGGTATTTTTCACGTTCACTTTTTTCTGATTTCGCTATCTCACAGATACGTCTAGCAGCTTTTTTATACAACTCTGTTCTTTCAGGAGTAAGCGCAAGTATGGTCCCGTTACCTGGAAGAGCGATACCCATGGCTTCCATGAGCGTATTCATAGAGTTTGCAGTAAACATTCCTGAACAAGATCCACCACTTGGACAAGCATTACACTCGATGTCATGAAGCTCTTCATCTGTGATCTCACCTGTTTCATGCTTACCCACCGCTTCAAATGCAGTTGCAAGGTCAATAGGGGTACCATCTTTCGTATATCCTTTTTCCATAGGGCCGCCAGAAACAAATACTGTAGGTACATCAACGCGTAATGCACCCATGATCATCCCTGGAACGATCTTGTCACAGTTAGGTATAGCGATCATCGCATCAAGTTTATGTGCATTCATAACGGTTTCTACAGAGTTCGCGATGATCTCACGGCTCGGGAGAGAGTAAAGCATACCATCATGCCCCATAGCAATACCATCATCCACACCAATAGTATTGAATTCAAAAGGTACACAACCGTTGGCACGTATCTCTTCTTTGATCACTTCGGCTACTTTATTAAGGAAAAAGTGCCCAGGAATGATCTCTATGAATGAGTTTGCTACACCGATGAACGGTTTTTCAAAATCTTCATCTTTTACCCCTGTTGCACGCAGTAGACTTCTGTGTGGAGCTCTACTAAACCCCGCTTTTATTTCGTCACTTCTCATATGAAAGCCTTTTATATGTATTTTAATGGATTATAGCAGATGATTCTCAAAAAAAAGAGGGTAAATAGACTTTTTATCGCATAAGTAATGTTTTTCTCTTTACATTGAAAACTTTTTTGGCTATAATCGCACTCCAATTTTAAGTTAATGCTTAGAAGTGGTATGGAGTTGCGGGCGTAGCTCAGCGGTAGAGCATAACCTTGCCAAGGTTGGGGTCGACGGTTCGAACCCGTTCGCCCGCTCCATGTGAAATGATTTTTCGATATATGAATGGTACCAATTATGCCCGGGTGGTGGAATGGTAGACACAGGGGACTTAAAATCCCCCGGTCATTGTGACCGTGCCGGTTCAAGTCCGGCTCCGGGTACCACTTATATATTTTAGTGTGGAGCCATCGCCAAGCGGTAAGGCCGCAGCCTGCAAAGCTGCTATCCCCGGTTCAAATCCGGGTGGCTCCTCCATCATATCAACTAGAATTTATCTATCTTTGGATAATATTCTATGCTTCAAATTGTCGGGAGATGTCAGAGTGGTCGAATGTGCCGGTCTTGAAAACCGGTGAGGGTAATACCTCCGGGGGTTCGAATCCCCCTCTCCCGGCCATCCACTTTTTATAATCACTACACAATATCAATACAAAGTATTTTTAGGAATATTCCTTTTTTTATAGAGTAAACCCTTATCATATTTTCCCACTGATTACCATCATTCACTCTATTACAATCAATAAAATTTCAAAATACTTGCTATAATCATAGATATTTTATACACAAGGATCTTTGTATGTCAGAGAATATAGGAAAACTCATATTACGTTTAATGGTTGGGGGGATGATGCTTTTTCACGGTATTGATAAAGCGCTGCATGGCATCAAATCTATTAAGGGGCTACTGCAGTCTCAGGGAGTACCTGAAATGTTGGCTTATGGAGTCTATGTGGGAGAGATACTTGCTCCGATCTTTTTGATCATTGGATGGAAAAGCAGAGTGTGGGCAGGTGTGATCGTTTTCAATATGGCAGTCGCGATCTACTTAACGAAGCTTGGATCATTACTGAGTTTAGGGTCACAAGGTGCCTGGGCAGTGGAACTACCGATGTTTTATCTATTCAGTGCTTTGGCTATTGTTCTTTTGGGGTCTGGAAAATATGCTATTGAAAGAGATTAGTACATTAAAATTACACATTGGCTAAGTATAGTTTCTCAAAACTATCAAAGGTAGAACAATGAAAAAAATGATCTTCGTATGGCTGACAATGGGTATTACTTTTGTTGTAGCACAAGATTTTAAGCCTTGGAAAAGCAAAATAGACACGCTCACCCCATTTGAAAAGCATGTACTTATCGATAAGGGGACTGAACGCGCTTTTTCAGGAAAATATGTACATACTAAAGAGGACGGGACCTATACATGCAAAGTATGTGGTGCACCACTCTATAGCTCATCAGACAAATTTGATTCCCACTGTGGATGGCCAAGTTTTGATGATGCTATCCCTGGAGCTATCAAAGAAGTTCCTGATACAGACGGACGAAGAACAGAGATCGTGTGTACCAACTGCGGGGCCCATATGGGTCATGTATTTAAAGGTGAGGGGTTTACTGAAAAAAATGTACGTCATTGTGTCAACTCCGTTTCTCTCAATTTTCAAAAAAAGAAAGCACAGACTCCTGCATTAAAAAAAGCCTATTTCGCAGGTGGATGTTTTTGGGGTGTGGAGTATTATCTTGAAAAGATCGATGGGGTAAAAGAAGTGACCTCCGGTTTCATGGGAGGTCATGTGAAAAATCCGGGTTATTATGATGTAGTACGTAAAGATACCGGACACTTGGAAACAGTTGAGGTGATATATGACCCCTCAAAAGTCTCCTATGAAACACTGGCAAAAACTTTTTTTGAGATCCATGATCCTACACAGGCAGATGGACAGGGACCTGACATTGGGAGTCAATATCTTTCTGCTATCTTTGTCAGTAACACAGAAGAACGTAAAACGATCGAGAGATTGATCAATATTTTGGAAAAGAAAGGGTTAAAGATAGCCACGAAGGTACTACCCAAAGCACCTTTTTACAGTGCTGAGGCATATCATCAGGATTACTATGAGCGTAAAGGAACAAAACCTTACTGTCATAGACGTATAAAAAGATTTTAATCGACTTACAACGCTAATGAGTATCCCTGATAGAGAAGACGCATATTATGAGTCTTGTTTGTTGATCATCCATAGTGAAAAGACATTGAGGTAGTTCCAGAAGCTCTGTATATTTTCTTCTGAACTTAACTTTTGCTCTATGATAGGTTGGAGAGCTGCTTCAAAAGTAACAAGCCAATGCAGTCTTGCATTAGGCGAGATAGGGAAAGGCGCATGTCTTCCTCTCATCTGTGGTGCACCACGTTTTTGGTTGAAATAAGTGGGGCCTCCACAGATCTGTATGAAAAAGTCTGCAGAGGTTTGCGCAGCTGCTTTCATCACTTCTCTGTCTTTTGGAAAGATATCTTTGATCGGACTTTCAAAGAGTCCCATATAAAATCTATCGAGTAGGTCTCGCATACCTTCTTCCCCTATATCTGTTAAGAACTCAGGGTTGGGTTTGGTGACAGGAGGATTCACACCCTCTTGGTAAGGGAGTATAGAGAAATCTAAAGAGGAGTTACTAAAATTCATAAAATGCCTTTGTGATATGTCAAATGACTGTTTTTGTACGGTGTTATAACATGAAAAGACTTAGGTGTCAAGTAGGCGAAGATCAACGACAGCCACCGGTCCCGCAACTATCACTGTTCTCTACAGCGAAGCTGTTGGTATATCCACACTCCAAACATTCAAAAGAGAGGAGTTTTGGCCCAGAACACCCGCCTGATCTTTGGTCTGTCAGCGTAATGCTTTTTTGATGACATTGAGGACAAAACCCCCGTTTGATGGCATCCAGTTGTTCTTTTTTTTCTTTAAGATAGAAGATATATACAAATACGGATCCCAAAAGGATAATAAGCAGAAAAGCGAGAAGATAAAATGAATCGATAATAGACTCCTTACGTCATATAATTTTTTAGTTCGGCGACCTGTTTTCTATAGTCAGGCAAATACTGTTCAACCAGTTGCCAAAAATCTTTTTGATGATGTTTATGCCTGATATGTGCCAGTTCATGAATGATGATGTATTGTATCACATCGTGTGGAAGTTTCATCATCATTGTGTTAAAACTTAAAACGTTTTTCCCGCTGCAACTTCCCCATTGCCGTTTGGTTTTTCGAAATCGTACATCTGTGGGAGAAAGACGCATTGTTTTTGCCCAGAGTTCTACATGGGAAGGAATGTGCTTTTGTGCCTCTGTTTTGTAGAATCTATCGAAGTGTGTTTGAAAAAGTCTTTCGTCATAGGTATGGTAGAAAAGTGTAAATGTTTCTCCATCAAAATCAAGATGTGTTCTTTTTTTACTATGTTGAACCAATGTCAGCGGATAGACTTTCCCCATGAAATACAACTCTGATCTCTTGGAAAAGTCTAAAGGTTTCCCTTTCTTTTGTTGTATCTTTTCTCTGGCATTATTGATCCAGGAAGACTTTTTGAGTAAGAGATTTTCTATTTTTTTTTGTGTGACTTTAGGAGATTTGATCACGAGGTTTCCCTCGTCATCAAAGCTAAGATAAATATGTTTGAGTTTAGGGTTAATGATATGCGTATATTGTGGTAAAAGACTCATATCGTAGGATTAGTTAACAATTCTATCTTGACTGTAGATCACTCTTCTATGAATAGAGCCATCTTTATTGTATGTTTGGGCCGGACCCTCTTTTACACCGTTCTTATAGGTATAAGATACCATGACGTCGCCATTTGGATAGTATGCTTCATATAAACCGTCTTTTTTCCCATTGTTATAATGTACTTTTGAAAGCACACGACCTTTCGTATCATACCCCATTGCAACACCATGGGGTACACCATTTCGTATAGGTACAACGGCAAGCACATGTCCGTCATATCCATACTCTTTACGAATCCCATTTTGACCCGTGTTATCATCCATAATAAATTCAGAGCGTATCTGCCCGCCAGTATAGTATTCTTTTTGCACTTTTTTTCCTGAAAGACCAGGTCCTTGACAGGCATTTAAGAAAATAAGTGCAAAAACAGTAAGAAATAGAGATAATTTTTTCATGGAAAACCTTGATATATAATATAGTGCTATGAGTATACTATAAATTGCCTTTTTTTGCTTTTTAACCAAATAGTATTGTCTATTAAGAAAATGATCTCCTGAAGAGAGGAAATTCATGATTGTTGATTTAAAAGTAGTCTATGCATCTCTTCTTTTGACAAAGGGTAACTGCAATAGTGTCCTTGGATATTGATACAGCCATGGTCGATCAGGAAGTCTCTCTGTTCAGAAGTTTCTACCCCTTCAGCGATAAGATCAAGTTTAAGACTTTTTGCAAGTGCAATAATAGCTTTAACAATAGCGACATCTTCTTCATCTTTTGGGATATCTCTGACAAATGAACGGTCAATTTTGAGCCTATTGATCGGTAAACGTTTCAATAGAGACAAAGAGGAATATCCTGTGCCAAAATCATCAATAGAAATCCCTATCCCCAAAGCATGTATTTGATGAAGTTTTGAAATGACCTCTTCAGGTCGTTTCATCATCTGGCTTTCAGTGATTTCCAATTCTAACCACGTTGGATCAAAATCATTTTCTCGAAGAGACGCTTCGATCTGTTGGAGAAAATCTATTTTATCTAACTGCTTGATAGAAATGTTCAGGCCAAGTACTCCCGGATTTAATCCCTCTTTGTACCATTGAGAGATCTGCATCATGGCAGTTTTCATTACCCACTGATCGATTTCAACTATCATACCGCTCTCTTCAGCCAAAGGTATAAATTCATCAGGCATCAGAAGCCCTATGGTCGGGTGTTCCCATCGTATGAGGACTTCCACGCCTATCAATGCTTTAGTGGGAGCTTCAATTTGAGGTTGATAATAAATAATAAACTCTTCATTATCGATGGCCTGTCGCAGGCTCGTTTGCATAAGTACGCGTTTTAAGGCGTGTTCGGTCATCTCTGGTGCATAGAACTGGTAATTGTTGCGACCCTCTTCTTTTGCGTTATACATGGCGCTATCGGCATACTTAAGAAGAGACTGGGCATCTGTGGCATCCTGTGGATAAAAACTGATACCAACACTTCCCGAAACATACAGTTTCTGATCATTCATTATGATAGCCTCCGCCAATGTTTTGAGAATTTTGTCTCCCAACAGGGATGCATCATTGGGATCTCTTAAATCCTCCATAATAATGGTAAATTCATCCCCACTTAAGCGAGCCAAAGTGTCTTCTTTTCGAATGATATCTTGAAGGCGTTTTGCAACTATTTTTAAAACCTTGTCTCCTATACTATGCCCCAGAGAGTCATTAATATGTTTAAATTTGTCCAGATCAATAAAAAAGACTGCCAATCCCTCTTGGTGGCGTTGTGCTTTTTTGATCCCTTGTTTGAGACGGTCCATAAACAGTACCCGATTAGGAAGACCTGTAAGGGCATCATGGTGTGCTTGATAATGTAATGCTTCTTCCGTTTTTTTACGCTCTGTGATGTCTCGAAGATATCCTACGATACCCATATTGGAACCGTGATTATCCTTAAGAAGGGAAAGTGAGAAGTCTATGAGAACCTTCACGTTAGATTTTTTCATAAGCGTTAGAGTAGTGCGGTACTCTTCTTTTTTCATCAGTTCAGGGATATGTTTTGCAAATGTTTCGTAGGTGTCATTTGGGAACAACAGAGAGATATGTTTACCTATCACTTCCTCAGCTTTGTATCCAAAGAGCAGTTCTGACCCTTTATTCCATCCGCTGATGTAGCCTTGCAAGTCTGTTGTGTTTACAGCTTCATGCGTCTGTTGGATCATCTGCGCCTGATGCAATAATTGAAGTTCGTTTTCTTTTTGTTCTGTAATATCTGTATGGGTCCCTATCATACGAACAGCTTTACCCTGCGCATCAAACTGTACTTTTCCTCTGTCATGAATCCATACCCAATGACCATCTTTATGTTTCAGTCTATGAATATTTTCATAATATTCTGTTTCACCATTGACATTTTTATAGACATCTGCCCAGGTTCTTTCAGTGTCATCAGGGTGGATACGATCACTCCAGCTTGAAACTTCATTGGGAAGTTCTTTGTCGGTATACCCAAGTATCTCTTTCCAACGAGGGGAAAAATAGACAGTATCCTCAAGAATATTCCAATCCCAAATACCATCATTGCTTCCCAAAAGAGCCAATTCCATACGCTCTTTAAGCTCTTGATTTGTTTGATTGCTTTGTTGGAGTGCTCTGTTTTGTTCTTGTGCTTCTTCACTGGTGATGTTGATCAGATGGATCAACGCCTCTATGGATGTAGTATTGATATCCACTTGTTGTGGTTGACTATCCAGAGTGTGGTGATTTATTTGATCACTCTCGCTTAGCGAAACCAAGGTCATAGTCTGATTCAATAGGTTTTTTTGGTTTGCACTAAAAAACTCTCCATACGTGAAATAACCAGATACGGGAGAGATCTGCTGAAACGGTAAAACTTCAGACTCGGCCTCGTCACCCATAAAGTGTCTACGTGTCATACAAGAATAGATAAAAATACCTTCAGAAGGCTTTCGAGAAATACTGTTGAGAATGGTTTGTGACTTTCGCAAGATCTCTTTGGCGTTTCCATAACCGATCCGTACTTTTTCCCCTGTATATAAGTTACCTCCGACGATCAATGACCCATCATCCTCTTTTGCTATACATGCCCGTGACATAGTTGAACCGTTACGATTGACGATCAAAGGAAATTCGACCCCGATACCGGGCAGACCCTTGGCGATATCTTCTCCTAGATAATAGGCATAGGTATCTACAGCACTTTTCCCGTTGATGGTATACACGCGATTACCTTCAGCTTTCGTAATCGTCAGTTCACTCCCGATAGGGTACCAGTTAAAACTATAGTCTGTATGTATATGTAAGTGTGTGCTGTTCAGCGTAACCCCCACAGCACCTTTTGAAAAGATATGTTCTTTGGTGAAGACATAGGTCTGTGCAAAGTGACTATTGTCTCCAGCATGGCCTCCAGCAACAATCACGTTATCATCTATGGAAGCGATACCATTGAGAAACTCTTCTCCATTGGTGTGCAACCCATCGGTAAACGCAATGAGGAGCTTGGTATCATCTGTGATCAACTCTTTTGCCAAATACTGCCCGCTATAATAGCCGTTGACCTTATGTTCTACAGATGCTGCTTGAAGTGTGGTATTTTCAAACTGACTGAAATTAAGAACGACTTTCCCTGAAGAGACTTTTCCCTCCATGATCTCACCATCCGTTGTAGCCCCGATGATGACTGCATCAGGCAAGAACAGTATGAGCTCTGACAGTAGAGTGGATATAAATATCTTATCGACAATGGCAGAATAGACTTGGATTAAAAGAGAAGAAGAGTTGTGAATCTTTTTATCGTGGATAAACGATTCTAATTGTCGTTTATTGATGTAGTAGGTATTAAAACTCTTCATAATATTTTACTTTCATGCATGGATAAGTGTGCCATATAATATATATTAGACACTTTCTGGTTGCCAATACTATAATATATTATAATATAGTGTATGTTAAAAAGCAATATTAAAGAAGTGAAGCAAAAAATGCAAACACGTAACCCATAGTGTGTAAGGATCTATGTTTTTGCTTTGCTAAAAATGTGTATACATGCTTTTTGTGTATTGTCAAGATGCTGGTAACTCATACAGGATATGCATTGAAGTCTATGGTAACGAAAGAGAAAAATATATGAATTTCATGGCAGAGAGGAAGGGATTCGAACCCTCGATGAGTTGCCCCATACACGAGTTCCAGTCGTGCGCCTTCGACCACTCGGCCACCTCTCTATCATTGTTTTACATGCAAATATGTCCCATTTTACTAAAGTGGGTGTTTTAGTTTAATGTTCATTGGGATTATGTATGTAAAAGAAGTAAATACCCCTTCCCAGATTACTGCGGCACACAGTAAAGAAAGGTGGGCTGCTACGTTCCCGTCCTGACCCGTTGTCTTTCAGTTCCGTTGCACAGGTCTGAAAAGAGGCATGCGAATTTTAGCTAAAGCTAGCTTATATTACTCTTCAGCATTGATGACACTCCATTCATTGAAAGGGATCGCTTCAAAGTAGAGTTTTTCTATATGATATTCGTACGTATTGGCTACGGTGACAATGGTCACTTTTTTTATCCCGTACTTTTTGTAGATAGAAAACTTGCCTTGGGACTTTACCCAGAGACTCTCTTCGCTCTCAAAAGGAGCGGGGATGATAAGCTCATCATTTTTCGTCACATATCCATGTATCCCAAGTGTTTGTACCTCAATGCCGTGCTTCACAAGCGCTAAGGCTATCATCGTGTCAAACTGTAAGATAAAAGGCTGTCCTAGAGTAAGGTACTTCGCAAAGGCAAAGTCAAAAAGCAACATCTTTTTTCCAGATTTTTGATATCTGTCTTCGATGAATAAAACGAGTTTCTCCTCTGTAAAGAGCTTCATTGTTTTGTAAAGCCAGTCCTTGGAAACTTTAAATTTTTCCTTCGCAAAGGTATAGATCTGATGGATAGTAAGGTGTTTGGTATGGTGCTGTGCGAGCACAAGAAGCAGCTTCTGTTCATTTGCATCGAAAGAGCTTTTCAAAAAGTTTTTCATTACTTGTATATTGGTTTTTTGTGACCTAGCGATCATAGGCAGGGTACCAGAGCGCAAGAAGTGGTTAAAACCACTGCTCTGAGAAACACTGGTCTCAAAGGCAAGAAACTCTTCATAGTCTAAAGGAAAAAGTTCGACAGGTATCAGGTCTTTATGATGAAGCGGTATACGTGAGAGAACAATGAGCCTTTCCACATTTGGAAAATAAGAAAGATAGCCTTCAATGTAATGATCAAGTATGAGCAAGGTGATGCCCTCACGGTCTATATATTGCTGAAGAGAGAGAGTAGAGAGTGCATTGAATATCAAATTGGGATCTTCCAGATCGATATAGAGTGTTGTCTCTTCATTCTCTTCATGCATCAGATCAAGAATAATGGTCGTTTTCCCTGCACCACGTGCACCATAGAGGTTTATGTCGCCTATGAGAGGCAATTGGCATTTTCTTGGCACATAATTGACAGTGACATAACGTTGATTTTGATAATATTCGAGTAATTCCATAGCTACATCTACCTCATGGTTTCCTTTTTATAAGGAAACATTTTTCAAGATTGTAGCATTTTTAGACTGAATAGTATTGCACCTTTCAAAAACTTTGGGTATAATTCGCGTTCCTAAATTTATGTTAGAGGGTTGAAACCCTGTGTTTAGGCACGTACTAACGAGTTCTTTTAAAGGTAAAATATGGAAAAAATTAGATTAAAGCTTAAAGCTTACGATCACAGAGTATTAGACAGATCAGTTGCTGCTATTATAGATGCAGTTAAACGTACAGGTGCAGAGATTAGAGGGCCAATTCCAATGCCAACTAAACTTAAGCGTTATACGGTTCTTAAATCACCACACGTCAACAAAGACGCACGTGAGCAATTTGAGATCAGAATTCATGGAAGAATGATCGACATCGTTTCGGCTACTTCAGATACTATTGATTCACTTATGAAGTTGGATCTAGCACCTGAAATCGAAGTTGAAATAAGATCAATGGACAAGTAGGAGTAGGAAATGGAATTTATTGTAGAAAAAATTGGTATGAGCAGAACTGTAGATGTACCAAGTGTTCCAGTTACGCTTCTTAAAGTTATTGAAACGAAAGTTTGTGAAGTGAGAGAAGACGGGAAAGCACTTGTTGCGTATAACTCAAGTAAAAAACTTAATAAGAGCATCGAAGGTCAACAGACTAAATACGGTGTATCTAAAGAGTTTAACAAATTCATGACTATTAAAGTAGCTGAAGGTACTGAAACTGGTGATCTAAGCACAGCGGCATTGGCTGAAACAGCTGTAGTGAAAACTTCTCTTGATACTAAGGGTAGAGGTTTCCAAGGTGGTATGAAGCGTCACGGTTTCGGTGGTGGACCTGGTTCACACGGACACAGATTTGGTAGAAGAATCGGTTCAATCGGTAATGCCGAGTGGCCTGGTCGTGTTATGCCTGGTAAAAAAATGCCTGGACACTATGGTAACTCACAAGTTACTGTAAAAAATGACGTGATGTCGTTTGATGCTGAAAACGGTATCTTAGTATTAAAAGGTTCAATTCCTGGTCACAATGGGGCTAGAGGATTGGTAAGGATAGTTAAATAATGAAAACAACAGTAATTAAAACAACAGACCTTCCACAATCATTTTTGGAAGTTCACCCGCATAACCTTTACCTCTATTGTAAAGCGTATGCTGCTGGTCTTAGAGCCAACACTGCACAGACTAAAACAAGATCTGATGTACGTGGTGGTGGTAAAAAACCATGGGCTCAAAAAGGTGGCGGACGTGCAAGAGCAGGTTCATTGAGATCACCAGTTTTTGTTGGCGGTGGTGTTGCATTTGGTCCAAGTACAAACAAGAACTATGACCAAAAAGTAAACAAAAAGCAAAAGAAACTTGCGCTTTACCATGCACTAGCAGAGATGGCAGCGAATGAAAGACTTTTTGTTGTTGACAGCATTGAAATTGCATCAGGTAAAACAAAAGATGCATTGGCATTTGTAAATGGTCTTGAGCAAAGAGATGTACTTGTAGTGAAAGAGATGATCGATGATAAGACTTTCTTGGCATTCAGAAATCTTCAGAATGCATACCTCATTGAATCAAATGAGCTTAATGCTTATCTTGCAGCTGCATATCACTCAATAGTGATTGAAAAAGCACTATTTGATAAATTGACGAAAGAGGCTTAAGATGGCAGATATTACAGATATTAAATCAATTATGTATACAGAGAAGAGTTTGGCTCTTCAAGAAGATGGTGTCATCGTAGTTCAAACGACTCCAAGAATGACTAAAAATGGTCTTAAAGAAGTGTTCAAAGAATTCTTCGGGATCAATCCACTTAGAGTAAACTCAATGAGAGTAAACGGTAAAGTGAAAAGATTTAAAGGTGTTGAAGGAAAAAGACCAGACTTGAAAAAGTTCTATGTCAAACTTCCAGAAGATGCAAAAATCGAAAGCTTAGCGGTATAAGGATAGAAGATGGCAATTAAAACATATAAACCAACCACACCTTCACGTCGTTATATGACTAACCTTGACAGTGGAGATATCACTGCCAAAGCAAGCGTTAGAGCTCTACTTAAGAATCTTCCGAGATCTGCAGGTAGAAACAGTAACGGTAGAATCACTTCTCGTCACAGAGAAGCGGGTGCTAAAAAACTATATAGAATCATCGATTTTAAAAGAAATAAATTTAACATCGAAGGTACAGTGGCAACTGTTGAGTACGATCCGTACAGAAACTGTAGAATTTGTCTTATCAAATATGTTGATGGTGACAGAAGATATGTACTTCAACCAAAAGGCCTTAAAGTAGGTGATAAAATCATGTCAGCTGAGTCAGGTCTTGATATCAAGACTGGTAATGCAATGAAATTGATGAATATCCCAGTGGGTACATTGGTTCACAACATTGAATTGAACCCTGGTCATGGTGGTCAGATCGCACGTTCAGCGGGTGGTTATGCGCAGATCATGGGTAGAGATGGTAAATACGTTTCACTTAGACTTCCATCTGGTGAAATGAGATATGTACTAGGGACATGTCTTGCTACGATCGGTACTGTAGGTAACGAAGATTTCTCAAATATCGTTATCGGTAAAGCTGGTAGAAGCAGACACCTTGGTATCAGACCACAAACACGTGGTTCTGCGATGAACCCTATCGATCACCCACACGGTGGTGGTGAAGGTAAAACAAACTCAGGACGTCATCCAGTATCTCCATGGGGTACTCCGGCTAAAGGGTTTAAAACTCGTAAGAAAAAAGCTAGCGATAAGTTAATTATCTCTAAGCGTAAAAAGTAAGGGGCTAAGATATGGCAAGATCGACAAAAAAAGGTCCATTCATCGATGGTCACCTAATGAAAAAAGTGCTTAAAGCAAAAGAAGAAGGTTCAAATAAACCTATTAAAACTTGGTCAAGAAGATCAGTGATCTTCCCTGAGTTCATTGGTTTAACGATCAACGTTCACAATGGTAGACAATTTGTACCGGTATTTGTAACTGAAAATCACGTAGGTTACAAATTAGGTGAATTCGCACCAACTAGAACATTTAAGGGCCATAAAGGTTCTGTGCAGAAGAAGGTAGGGTAATATGAGTAGAGCATTATTAAGATTCGTAAGAGTTTCACCTACTAAAGCTAGACTTATCGCTAGAGAAGTTCAGGGTATGAATGCTGAGCTTGCTCTTGCATCATTAGAGTTTATGCCTAACAAAGCAGCGGGTATCATTTCTAAAGTAATTGCATCAGCAGTTGCTAACGGTGACTTTGAACCAGAAGAAGTAACTATTACTTCTTGTAGAGTGGATAAAGCAGCGGTAATGAAAAGATGGAGACCAAGAGCTAGAGGTACAGCTTCTAGAATCATAAAACCAACAGCGCACATTTTAGTTGAAGTTGGCGTAGCTGAAAAAACTGGGGAGGACGCATAATATGGGTCAAAAAGTAAATCCTATAGGTCTTAGACTTGGAATCAACAGAAACTGGGAATCAAGATGGTTCCCGGCAAAAGGTAGAACAGCAGATTTTATCGCTGAAGATTATAAAATCAGAAAATACCTTAAAAAAGAACTTTTCTATGCAGGTGTTTCTAACATCATCATCGAAAGAACTGTGAAGAAATTAAGAGTAAATATCGTTACTGCTAGACCTGGTATCATTATCGGGAAAAAAGGTGCGGATATTGAAAAATTGAAAGCAACACTTATCAAAATGCTTGGTAAAGACGTAGCGATCAATATTAAAGAAGAGAAGCGTCCTCAAGCTTCAGGTCAACTTGCTGCTGAAAATGTTGCAACGCAACTTGAAAGAAGAACAGCATTTAGACGTGCAATGAAAAAAGTAATCCAAGGTGCACTTAAATCAGGTGCAAAAGGGATTAAAATTTCTGTATCTGGTCGTCTTGGTGGTGCTGAGATGGCAAGAACTGAGTGGTACCTAGAGGGTAGAGTTCCTCTTCATACACTTAGAGCGAAGATCGATTACGGTTTTGCTGAAGCACATACTACTTATGGAATCATTGGTATTAAAGTTTGGATCTTCAAAGGTGAAGTTCTTGCTAAAGGTATCCAAGCTGAGCCACAAGAAGAGAAAAAAGGTGGTAGAAAGCCATCTAGAAAAAGAGGTGAATAATCATGCTAATGCCTAAAAGAACTAAATGGAGAAAGCAGATGAAAGGCCGCAACCGCGGTAAATCTTTCAGAGGTAACAAAATCGAGTTTGGTGATATCGCGATCAAAGCAACTGAAGCTGGTAGAATTGATTCTAGACAGATCGAAGCTGCACGTATTACTATGACTAGAAAAATTGCAAGAACAGGTAAAACTTGGATCAGAGTTTTCCCAGATAAACCACTTACAGCTAAACCGCTTGAAACAAGAATGGGTAAAGGTAAAGGTGGTGTTGACAAATGGGTAATGAACATTAAGCCAGGTAGAATTATTTTCGAAATGGCAGGCGTTGAAGAAACACTTGCAAGAGCAGCGTTAACACTTGCGATTCATAAAATGCCATTTAAGTGTAAAATTATCACTTTAAAGGATAGTAATGAACTATATTGATTTAAAAGATAAAAGTGAAGCAGAACTTACAGCGATGCTTAAAGAGAAAAAACTTGAATTGTTTACATTGAATGCAAAGCAAAAAACGATGCAACTTACAAACACTTCTGAGTTAAGAGTAGCGAAAAAAGATATCGCTAGAATTCAAACAGCATTAACTGCTGCTAGATCGAAGTAAAGGGTCAGACATGCCAAAAAGACAAATAACTGGTACTGTGATTAAGAAGGCTGGAGAAAAAACTGCAACTGTTTTAGTTGAAAGAAGAGTACTTCACCCAAGATATCACAAGACTGTAAAAAGATTTAAAAAATATCTTATTCACGATGAGAAGAACGACATCAATGTTGGAGATACAGTGAGTGCTATCGAATGTAGACCACTTTCAAAAACAAAAAGTTTCAGACTTCTTGAAATCGTGAAGAGAGGAGAAGTGTAATGATCCAAGGTTTTACAAGATTAAATGTAGCAGATAACTCTGGTGCTAAAGAGATCATGTGTATCAAGGTTCTTGGTGGATCTAAAAGAAGATACGCATCAGTAGGTGACGTTATCGTTGCTTCTGTGAAAAAAGCACTTCCAACTGGAAAAGTTAAAAAAGGTAAAGTTGTTAAAGCAGTGGTTGTTAGAACAAAGAAAGAGATCCAGAGAGAAAATGGTTCACTTATTAGATTTGACGACAATGCGGCAGTAATTATCGATGACAAAAGAGAGCCAATAGGTACACGTATCTTTGGTCCTGTAAGTCGTGAAACAAGATATGCAGGTTTTATGAAAATTGTATCACTTGCACCGGAGGTATGGTAATGGCTAAAACATTCAAGATCAAAAAAGGTGACCAGGTAATGGTTATCGCTGGTGATGACAAAGGTACAGTTGGAGAAGTTCTTCAAGTACTTACTAAAAAAGATGCAGTGATCGTTGCAGGTTGTAAAACAGCTAAAAAAGCTGTAAAACCAAGCGAAGAAAACAAAGAGGGTGGGTTTGCAAACAAAGAAATGCCGATCCATATCTCAAATGTAAAAAAAGTAGAGGGATAATCCTATGAGTAGAATGAAGCAAAAGTACAATGACATCGTTCCTGCACTCAGAGAAGAGTGTGGTACTAAAAACCCGATGCAGACTCCTAAGCTTGAAAAGATAGTTATCTCTGTTGGTGCTGGTGAAGAGGGTAAAGATAACAAACTTATCCAAAACATGGCAGACACTATTTCATTGATCGCTGGTCAAAAAGCAGTGATCGTTTCAGCTAGAAAATCTGTTGCAGGTTTTAAAGCTAGAGAAGGTGCGCCAACAGGTATTAGAGTAACACTAAGAGGTGAAAATATGTATAACTTCTTTGACAAACTCGTATCTATTGCTCTTCCAAGAGTGAAAGACTTTAGAGGTACACCAAGAAAAGGTTTTGACGGACGTGGTAACTATAACTTCGGTCTTCAAGAGCAATTGATGTTCCCAGAAGTTGAATTTGACAAAGTGATCAAAACACACGGTATGAACATTACAATTGTAACGAGTACTGAAGATGATAAAGAAGGGTTCATGCTTTTAGAGAAGCTTGGTATGCCTTTCGCTAAAGGGAGAAACTAATGGCTAAGAAATCAATGATTGCTAAGCAGAAGAGAACACCAAAATTCTCTACTCAAGCATATACAAGATGTAACATTTGTGGTAGACCTCACTCAGTATACAAAGACTTTGGTCTTTGTCGTGTGTGTTTAAGAAAAATGGCCAATGAAGGTCTTATCCCTGGCATGCGCAAAGCAAGCTGGTAAGGAGAATTAAAAGATGATGACAGACATAATTGCAGACTCTCTTACTCGTATAAGAAATGCTGCGCAAAGAAGACTAGACGTAACAACACTTCTTCACTCAAATACAATTGAAGCAACTGTATCTATTTTTGTAGATAAAGGTTACCTTGAGAGTTTCAAAGTAAAAGAAGATGGAAACAAAAAAACAATTAAAGTAGTTCTTAAATATGATGAGAATGAAAAAAGCGTGATCAATGAGATCAAAAAAATCTCTAAGCCTGGTAGACGTGTTCACCAAGGTAAAGAAGATATTAGAACATTTAAAAATGGTTACGGTACTTTGGTTGTTTCGACAAGCCAGGGTGTTCTTGCTAATGATGAAGCGTTTAAACGTGGAATCGGTGGCGAAGTAATCTGTAGTATTTGGTAAGGAATAAAGATGTCAAGAATAGGAAAAAGACCAGTAACTGTGGCAAGTGGTATTGATGTATCACTAGACGGTACGACTCTCGTGGCTAAAAAAGGCAATCTTGAAAAAAGACTTGAAACTCATGGTAGAGTTGGAATCAGTATCGATGGTTCTGAAGTGACTTTTGAAAGAATAGGTGATGAAAAACAAGATGCAGCGTTCTGGGGAACATACAGAGCACTCTTCAACAACATTATCATTGGTCTAGATCAAGGGTATACTAAATCTTTAGAGATCAATGGTGTTGGTTATAGAGCCGCTGTTCAAGGTAAAGTACTTAACCTTCAATTGGGACATTCACATGATATTAATTTTGATATCCCTGAGGGACTTGAAATCACAGTTGAAAAAAATATTGTGACTATTAAAGGTACAGATAAGCAAGCAGTAGGTCAAGCCGCTGCTGAGATTAGAGATTTCAGACCACCAGAGCCGTACAAAGGTAAAGGTGTGAAGTATACTGATGAAGTGATCATCAGAAAAGCTGGTAAAGCAGCTGGTAAGTAAGGAGCGATAGATGTTAAAAAGTATTCAAAAAAGAAAAAATAAACTTCGCGCTCAAAGAAAAGCTAGAGTAAGAGGTAAGATATTCGGTACAGATACATTGCCAAGATTGACTGTTTTTAAGTCGAACAAGCACTTTTACGCTCAAGCTATCAATGACACTACTGGTGTGACACTTGCTTCTGCTGATGGTAGAAAACTTGGTCTAAAAGTAAACCAGGAAGATGTAAAAAAAGTAGCTGCTGAGATGGCTAAAAACCTTGCTTCTAAAAACATTGAAACTGTTGTTTTCGACAGAAATGGTTACCTTTACCACGGTGTTGTTGCGTCATTTGCTGATGCACTTAGAGAAGCCGGAATCAAGTTTTAAGGAATCATGATGGAAGAAATAGAAAAAGAATTTGAAGAAGTAATCGTTAATATCGGTCGTGTTACTAAAGTTGTTAAGGGTGGTAGAAGATTTAGATTTACTGCGCTTGTAGTTATCGGTGACAGAAACGGTACAGTTGGATACGGATTTGGTAAAGCCAAAGAAGTTCCTGATGCGATTAAAAAAGCGGTTGATGATGCTCACAAGAACCTTGTGAAAGTAAACATCAAAGGTACAACTATCGCTCATGATATTGAGCACAAATTCAACGCAAGTAGAATCGTGCTTAGACCAGCGAGTGAAGGTACAGGTGTTATCGCCGGTGGTGCTGCTAGACCAGTACTTGAACTTGCAGGGGTAAAAGATGTCCTTTCAAAATCAATCGGTTCTAACAACCCAAATAACCTAGTAAGAGCGACAATCCAAGCACTTACTAGAATTAAAGCGTAAGGGGTAAAGTATGGGTTTACATAATTTACAGCCTGCTCCAGGATCAACGAAAAACAGAAAAAGAATTGGTCGTGGTCAAGGTTCAGGAACAGGTAAAACAGCTGGACGTGGTCAAAAAGGTCAAAAGTCTAGATCTGGTTACAAAAGAAAAAGAGGATTTGAAGGTGGTCAAATGCCACTTTACAAAAGATTGCCTAAAATTGGTTTCACTTCTTCAGTTGAGAAACCATATGTGATCAACGTAGAAAAGATCAAAGCAATTGCTGAACTTTCTGAGATTACGCTTGAGACGATCAAGTCAGTGCATAAATTACAAAAAAATGTAACGAAAGTGAAGTTGATTGGTGCATCTGCAAAAGATCTTGCAGCTAAGATCAAAGACGAAGCTGTTACAACAAGCGGAAAATAATTATGGGCAATGCTTTAACTCAAAAAATCCTTATCACATTAGGATTCCTTTTTGCGTACAGAGTTTTAGCCTATATCCCAACTCCAGGTGTTGATTTGAATGTTATCAAAGAATTCTTTGACAGCAATTCAAACAATGCCCTTGGGCTAATGAATATGTTCTCTGGTAATGCCGTTGAACGTTTAAGTATCATCTCTTTAGGTATCATGCCTTATATTACTGCTTCCATCGTTATGGAACTTCTCGCAGCTACTTTCCCCGCACTAGGTCAAATGAAAAAAGAACGTGACGGTATGCAAAAATATATGCAGATCATTCGTTATTTCACTATATTTATTACTGTAGTACAAGCGATTGGTGTATCTATGGGACTTCAAAGTATGACAGGTAGAGCAGGACAGAGTGCAGTGATGATCGATCCTATGATGTTTACACTCATTACGACTTTCTCTATGTTGGCAGGTACGATGTTACTTATGTGGATCGGTGAACAGATCACACAAAAAGGTATTGGTAATGGTATTTCATTGATTATCTTTGCTGGTATTGTATCTGGGTTGCCATCTGCTATAGGTAATACAGTAAGAGCAGTCAATGCAGGTGAGATGAACTTCTTGGTTGTACTTGGTATTCTGGCAATTATGCTGATCACTATCTTGGCTATTATCTATGTTGAGCTTGGTGAGAGAAGGGTTCCTATCTCTTATTCAAGAAAAACGATCATGCAGAATCAGACAAAAAGAGTGATGAACTACATTCCTGTAAAAGTAAACCTTTCAGGTGTGATTCCTCCAATCTTTGCTTCAGCTGTATTGATGTTCCCGCTGACGATGCTTCAGTCAAGCACTACGCCATTTCTTGTAGCGATTGCTGACTCATTGGCACCAGGCGGGATCACTTTCAATGTGGTTACTTTCCTGCTTGTCATGTTCTTTGCATTCTTTTATGCGTCAATTGCATTTAATGCGAAAGACATTGCAGACAATCTGAAAAGACAAGGTGGATTCATCCCCGGTGTTAGACCAGGTGAACACACGAAAGAATTTTTGAATGAAGTGGCAAGTAGACTGACGGGTTCAGGTGCAGTATACCTTGCGATCATTTCTACAGTACCATTTATGGTTATTTCTGGAATGGGCGCATCTTTCTACTTCGGTGGGGTTGCTGTACTTATTATCGTTCAAGTGGCTCTCGATACAATGAGAAAGATCGAAGCACAAAGAACAATGAATCAATATGATACATTGGGTAATGTAGGTCTATAATGGCTATTGCTATCAGAAAACCTGATGAGATCGCTAAGCTCAAAAGAGCTGGCGAGATCGTTGGAAAAACACTTCAATATCTTCAAAATATAGTAAAACCAGGTATGACACTGAAAGAAATTGATGCTTTAGGTGAAGCCTATATCCGTGAACATGGTGCTGAACCATCGTTTAAAGGATTGTATGGTTTTACCGGTTCTGTATGTACTTCACTCAATGAAGTATGTATTCATGGTGTCCCTACAGATAGAGTGATAGAAGAAGGTGATGTCCTCGGCTTAGATATCGGGACAAAACTGGATGGTTATTTTGGTGATGCTGCGATCACAATGGCAGTGGGTAAAATATCTGCTGAAGATGAAGCACTTATAGCGTGTTCAAAAGGCGCTCTATATCATGCGATAGATTCTATTAGAGAAGGTATGCGTTTTAAAGAATTGTCAAAAATTCTTGAAGATTATATCGTTTCAGCAGGATTTGTCCCATTGCGTGATTATTGTGGTCATGGTATCGGTACGAAAGCACATGATGAACCAAATATACCTAACTATCTTGAGGGAAAAACAAATCAGGGACCCAAAATTAAAAATGGAATGGTCTTTTGTTTGGAGCCAATGGTATGTCAAAAAAGCGGTACGCCTGTATTGCTTGATGACAAATGGTCAGTCATTAGTGAAGATCAACTGAGATCAGCACACTATGAGCACCAGGTTGCTGTAGTAGACGGTAAAGCGATCATATTGACTGAAGCCTAAGCTTCACGATTTTGACAGAACATAAGAATATAAAGTAGAAAATTCATAAAGGATTACAATGGCTAAAGATGATGTAATTGAAATTGACGGAAAAGTAGTTGAAGCATTACCAAATGCGACATTTAGAGTAGAGTTGGATAATGGACATATTGTCCTTTGTCATATTGCTGGTAAGATGAGAATGCACTACATTAAAATTCTTCCAGGCGATACTGTAAAAGTAGAACTTACTCCATACAGCCTTGATAAAGGTCGTATCACATTTAGATACAAATAGGGCGGGAACCTTTCCGCTCAACCTGCATTTGCACTTTTGTTGCAAATGCATCACCTCTTTTTTAACTCCTCCCCACATTTTAATATAAGATAAACTTAATAAATATTTCGGTATAATCCCCATCCCTAAAACTATTAGGCTTTAGGAAACTGCGCGAAGAATCTTTGATTAAGTCGCACCGATTACTCAAGGGTTGGATTATGGTACATCAATAATCCACGCAAAACAGGGGTGTTTGTTGAACACTCTAGGTGCAAATATATCGTAGGAGTAACCAATGAAGGTTAGACCATCAGTGAAAAAAATGTGTGATGACTGTAAAGTTATTAAACGCAAGGGTATCGTACGCGTGATTTGTAAAAATCCAAAACATAAACAAAGACAAGGATAAACATGGCACGTATTGCAGGTGTTGATTTACCACAAAAGAAAAGAATGGAGTATGCACTTACTTACATTTTTGGTATTGGCTTGACAACTTCAAGAAAAATTCTTGATAGAACAGGTGTTGACTATAACAAAAGAGTACATGAACTTACAGATGCTGAAGCAGCAACGATTCGTAATGATATTCAAGAAAATGTTATGGTTGAAGGTGATCTTAGAAAAAAAGTGAGTTTGGATATCAAAGCACTTATGGATCTAGGTTCGTATAGAGGTCTTAGACACAGAAGAGGTTTACCTTGTCGTGGACAAAAGACAAAGACAAATGCGCGTACTCGTAAAGGTAAGCGTAAAACTGTCGGCGCGGCATAAGGAGTACATTAGATGGCTAAGAAAAAAGCAAAAAAAAGTATTGCTAAAGGTGTAGTATACGTTGCTGCAACTTTCAATAACACTGTAATTACAGTGACTGACGAAATGGGTAATGTTATCTCTTGGAGCAGTGCTGGTGCACTAGGTTTCAAAGGTTCTAAGAAATCAACTCCTTTTGCAGCAACTGAAGCTGTAGCTGATGCAATGGCAAAAGCAATGGAAAATGGTATTAAAGAAGTAGGAATTAAAGTTCAAGGTCCTGGTTCTGGTAGAGACACTGCTGTTAAAGCAATTGGTGCAACAGAAGGTATTCGTGTAACATTCTTAAAAGATATTACACCACTTCCACACAATGGTTGTAGACCACCTAAGAAGAGAAGGGTATAAGCATGGCAAGATATAGAGGTCCAGTTGAAAGACTAGAAAGAAGACTTGGTGTTGATCTTGGGTTAAAAGGTGAGAGAAGACTCGCTGGTAAAAGTGCATTGGAGAAAAGACCATATGCACCAGGACAACATGGGCAAAGAAGAACAAAGATCAGTGAATATGGTCTTCAACTTCAAGAGAAGCAAAAAGCTAAATTTATGTATGGTGTAAGTGAAAAACAATTTAGAGCACTTTATAAAGAAGCAAACTCAAAAGATGGTAACACAGGTTCTATCCTTATCCAACTTCTTGAGCAAAGACTTGACAACGTTGTTTACAGAATGGGATTTGCTACGACTAGAGCGTCAGCGAGACAATTCGTAAATCACGGACACGTACTTGTAGATGGGAAAAGAGTAGATATTCCTTCATTTAGAGTAAAAGCAGGTCAAAAAATCGAGATTAGAGAAAAAAGTAAAACGAATCCTCAGATCCTTAGATCAATCGAACTTACTAACCAAACTGGTATGGTTGAATGGGTTGATATGGACAAAGAAAAACTTTTTGGTCTATTCACAAGAATTCCAGAGAGAGAAGAAATCGCAATCCCAGTTGAAGAGCGTCTAATCGTTGAGCTATACTCTAAATAATACATAAGTAAAGGCTATTAATGAGAAAAATTAAAGTTGCACCATTTATGCCAACGGAAGTAGAAGTAAATGAAATCAGCGCTAACCGTGCTGAGATCATTGCTTATCCTTTTGAGAGCGGTTATGCTGTTACACTCGCACACCCACTAAGAAGACTTATTTTAGGTTCTTCTATCGGGTACGCACCTATATCGATCAAGATCGAAGGCGCTGCACATGAGTTTGATAACATCAGAGGTATGCACGAAGATGTTGCTGTATTTATCATCAACCTCAAGAACATTCGTTTTAAAATTAAAGACGAAAGTGACAGAGTGGAGTTAAAATACAGTTTCTCTGGGCACAAAGAAGTTTCAGCACAAGACCTGAACAATGATCAAATTGAAGTTGTGAATGGTGATCTACCACTTGCAACGCTGAATGAAGATGCAGAACTTAACTTTACAGTGGTTATCTCTAAAGGTATTGGTTATGTACCAAGTGAAGACCTTAGAGATGATGTTGAAAGTGACAGTATTGCACTTGATGCTTTCTTTACTCCGGTAAGAAAAGCGAATTATAAGATTGAGCCTGTACTTGTAGAGGACAATCCTAACTTCGAAAAGATTACATTTGACATCGAAACGGATGGTCAGATCGGTCCGGTTGAAGCATTTACAAATGCACTTGAAGTAATGAATAAGCAACTTTCTGTTTTTAATACGGTACTTGATTTAGATATCTCTGTAGCACCGGTAAAAAGAAACAGTGACGATAGCGAACTCAAACCTTTCATGCAAACTGTAGATAGTCTTGGCCTTAGTGCTAGATCATTCAATTCACTTGACAGAGCTGGATTAAAGTTCCTCGGTGAATTGGTATTGATGAGTGAAAATGAGATTAAAAATATCAAAAATCTTGGTAAAAAATCTTTAGATGAAATCTCTGAGTGTCTCGTAGAGCACGGATTTGGTCCAGATTTTGAACTTGCAGATGTTACAAGAGTAAATCTTGTAAAGAAAATAGAACAACTTAAAGCATAGTTGTTACAGTAAAGGAATATTATGAGACATAAGCATGGTTACCGTAAATTAAATAGAACGTCTTCTCATAGAGCGGCGCTTCTTAAAAACCTATCTATTGCTTTGACAAAAGAGGGTAGAATTGAGACGACATTGCCAAAAGCTAAAGAGCTTAGAAGTTATTTTGAAAAGCTTGTTACTAAAGCTTCTTCTGGTGATTTCAATGCACACAGAGCAATTTTTGCAATGTTACAACACAAAGAGTGTACAAATACGATTGTAAACGAAATCGCACCAAAGTATGCAGACAGAAACGGTGGATATACAAGAATTATTAAAACACGTATGAGAAAAGGTGATTCAGCACCTATGGCAATTATCGAACTCGTATAATTACCTCTGAAACTTCAGTATTTCAAGGCTTTGCCTTGAATACGCTTCGCTACAACATTAAATCTTTAAACAATTCAAACACACATTGACAAAGTAACACTTTTAGTGTATAACACACTTAAAGAACATAGTAACAAAGATTTTACTATGATTTCGTTATAATAATTTTATGATATGCCTCTATCAAAGAGATGCAATAAAAGGAGAACAATTGATACCATTTTCAGATGAAGAACTAGAACCTGCCGTAATGAATGTAATAGAAAAGGTAAGACCTTCTATTAAACTTGATGGAGGGGATATAACATTAATTGCGATTAAAGACGGAAAAGTCTTTGTACAGCTTCAAGGTGCATGTGTGGGTTGCGGTAGTTCAGGTACAACGATCAAGTTCGGTGTAGAGAGACAGATGCAAACCCTTATTCACCCTGAGATCACAGTAAAAAACGTACCTGCGGGTTTTGAAGATAAATTGGATCAATTATAATTAACTATGAGTAAAATAAGTCAAGATTTACTACTTAAAAGAGCCGAACATGAGTTTCTACAGGGAGACTATGTGAAGGCACTTAGAAGTTACGGGTTGATCTTAAGAGACTATCCTACATTGGATGAAGCAAGAATAGGTGTCTATTTGAGTGATCTGGGGATAGAGAGTGAAGAAGAAGCACAGGCTCTGTTTGATTATTATCAGATGATCAAGAGCGAGAAAGAGAATGCAGTGGATATTATCGATGGGCTTATTGAGAATTTGGACAGTTCAAAACATAAGTTGCAAGAACTTTTAGTTGAGCCTTTAGAAGAACAGATAGAGTATGGTGATGGTATACGGTACAGTGATTTTAAAGAACTTGTAAAGAACAGAGGCAGCTTTAAAAAAACATTTGAAGACATTATGTTCTCCACCAAAGTGGTGATCACCAATAAAGATGAGTTTATAGATTTCGTTACACAGCTTGCAAATGAAGGTTTTGATGAGATGGCATTGGGATATCTTGATGCTTCATCCAGTCTATTTGGAAATGATCAGGATATATTGGCACTTTACCATGTGGTTAGAGGAAACAAATAGTGAAATTGGATTTCCAAAAAGATGGTTATCTTTTTCTTACAGATGATACAAGTAAACTCGAT